>Ga0181533_1000418_pt1 | contig 56167 bp, 45 predicted proteins | sample PEATcosm2014_Bin_45_FD_119772 | JGI IMG/M metagenome (GOLD analysis project Ga0181533, IMG submission 119772) | Peatland microbial communities from MTU Mesocosm Facility, Houghton, MI, USA - PEATcosm2014_Bin11_60_metaG | ecosystem: Environmental > Terrestrial > Soil > Wetlands > Peat | place... | reverse complement strand
TCCGGGTCGATCTCGATTTTCTCACGGATGCGGCGCACATAGACATCGACGGAGCGGGGCGTGACGAAGCGGGCATCGCCCCAGACAGCGTCGAGGAGGTGGTCGCGGCTGAAGACGCGGCCGGGATGGCGCGCGAGGTAATCGAGCAAGCGGAACTCCGTGGCCGTGGTGGTGGTGAGCTCGCCGCGGACCTTCAACTGCATGGCGCTAGCGTCGATGATGACCTCTTCAAAGCTGATGATGGAGGGCGAAGCGGGCCGCTCGAAACGGCGCAGAACGGCTTTGACGCGGGCCACCAGCTCGCGCGTGGAAAAAGGCTTGGTGATGTAGTCGTCAGCGCCCAGCTCGAGGCCGAGAACGCGATCGTTTTCGCTGGCGCGCGCGGTGAGAAAGATGATGGGAACGGTGGAAAGGCCGGCGTGGTTGCGCAGGCGGCGGCAGACATCCAGGCCATCGCCACCGGGAACCATGATGTCGAGCAGGAAAAGCGCAGGCGGCTTGCGCTCGGCGTCGGGAATGAGATTGGTGGGGGTATGAAACAGGCGTGCTTCAAAACCCGCCGCTTCAAGATGATGTTGCACCAGCCGTGCGATGTCGGCGTCGTCTTCCAGAACAAATACGGATTGGCTCAAACCGTCAGTCCTCGTCCGGCGGCCGGTTGAGTGGTTGAGCAGATGCGGGCCGCTGGAACCAAGATCAGAGTAATGCAATCAGGCAAAGGGATTGCAAACGTTTGATGAATTTGAAGGGACAGGGGACAAGGGAGCGAGGGAACAAGGGAACGAGGAAGCCGGAGGCGGCAATGGCCGGTCCTTCAGCAAGCAGACAAGCGCTCCTGGACGTTTACCGCTTTTTGCCGCCTTTTGGGGCCGGCTTCTTCACCGCTGGCTTGGTGACCTTCTTTGCCGCCGGCTTGGCTTTGGGCACAGGCTTCGCGGGCTTCTTCGGTGCGGCCTTTGCGGGTGCCTTCGCCTTGGCCGGCGCGAGCTTTTTCGCGGCAGGTTTGGCAGGCTTTACCGCTTTGGCCGCGACAGGCTTGGCTTTTGCCGCTGGAGCCGATTGCGCCTTTGCGGGCGCAGCCTTTGCGGGAGCGGGGGCAGCTTTTGCCGGAGCAGGCGCAGGCTTTACCGGAGCGGGGGCCGCGGCGGGCTTCCCTTTTGCGGCAGGTTGCGGAGGCGCGGGCTTGGCGGACACGGCCGGCGGTTCCGCTTCGACCGGTCCCTTCTTGGCCGGAGCGGCTGGCTGGAATTTTTTCTTGCCCGAGGGGGCGGCTGGTTTCTGGCCGGCTTCTTCCTCGTCTTCGTCGGATTCAGCCTCGTCGCTTTCGTCGACGATCAGAGCACCCTTGGGCAGAACGCTCAGGTCGAGTTCCTCGTCGTCGCCGATCGGCTCCAGGTCATCGTCGGCCAGCAGGCTCTCTTCGCCTTCTTCTTCTTCGAAGGCCTGCTCCTTGATTTTTGCCTCGGCACGCTTGGCGCGCGAGCGCTTGATGGTGACCTGCGGCGGCGGGGCGGGTGGCGAGTGCGGCTCAAGGAAGGCGCGCATCTCCTCCGGGGTGGTCAGGTGGCCGTCGATCAGTTCCAGAAAGATGTTCTGCACCAGGTCTGCATAGCCGGGCAACTCGGGGGTGATGCGCATCTCCTGCATGAGCAAGTAGGGGATACGCTGGCGCGCCTCAGGCCAGACCTTGAGGAAGAGATTGAAGCGCTCCTGGACGGTTTTGTCCTTGCTGATAAACCCAAGCCATAGAATCGCTTCTGGATCATAGCTCATGAAAAGCTTGTAACCAGCCGAGGCCTTGGCATTCTGCTTGGAGAGCAGCACTTTGGCAAAGCCGCTGGCCTGGGAATCGAGGTGGTTCCACTCCGCCACGAAACCGGGCCGGAGCATCGCCTTCTTGAGCGCCGAGAGTTCTTTCGACGGCAGCTTGGCGGTAAGCAAGTGCATCTGGGCCGCGGACATATCGGGATGAATACCCTGCACGAGTAGTTGAACCGCAAGATCGTGGAGGGCGGTCAGCTTGGCTTCATCGGCCCTGGCCGACGTCCAGGCCGGAAAGAGGACCTTCATCCAGCCTTCGGCCTCGAGGGCGCGAAGCACTTTGAGCCCATCCTCCTCGTGGCCTATCTGCTCCAGCTCCTGGCTGCGCTGGTGAGAGGACAGGTGCTCGATGACGCCCTGGTTTTTGGCGTCTTCGTAGCGGGTCTGGGTTCTGGGATCCATCTCCCAGTCGAGGCGCGCGCGATACCTGACGGCGCGGAGCATCAGCGAGGGTTCTTCGAGGAATCCGTAGTTGGAAACCAGGCGGAGCGTTCTAGCTTCGATGTCGGCGGCGCCGTTCAGGGGGTCCATCAAGAGGCCGAAGGAGCCTTCATTGAGGGAGATGCCCATGGAGTTGACCGTAAAGTCGCGGCGGCGCAGGTCGTCCTGGATGGAGGCAGCGTGATAGACCGGCTTGCCGGGTTTGGGGTACTCCACGCGGTGGGTGCTGACGACATTGACCCGGACGGTGCCGGGGAAACACAGGTAGAGGCTGCGGGAGGATTCATCTTCGCCCCACAGCTTTCCGCCGAGCTTCTCCAATGGTTTCTTCAGCTTGAGGGCGTTTCCGTGGACTGCGACCTCGAGCTCGCGGACCGCGTGACCGCTGGTCAGGTCGCGGACAGCGTCTCCGGTGAGGAATAGGATGCTGCCGGCGTCGCGTGCCGCATTGCGCAACTGCATGAGCGCATGGCGTTGGTCAGCGGAAAGCCGGTTTTCCAGAAGGTAGATGTAGTCGGGCATAGGCTATCCTGTTTCTGCCATCCTCATCTCAGCCAAATACCTGATGTTGTTGCCCTTACGGGGCAAATCTCGGAAGCTGGCAAACAAAAACATTAACACAAGTTGAGCAGAATGACCAGTTTTGATCCACGGCTGAGCTATCTGTTGGATGCTATTGGGCTTCGGCACGACTCCTGAAAGCCGGCGGGGCCCTGAGCCTTGGGGAGCCAGAAAGAGCAATAGATGCAGCGGACGTTGCTGGCTTGACCGTGCGACAATCCAGAGCGATGGCTTCGGCGCGCAAACCCGTCATTGTGCGTAAGTTCTCGCGTGACTGGTGCGCGGGCTATGCGGGCGCGGAGTTCGGGCAGCAGAAGACGGAGTTGGAGTTTCTGGATCTGACCGGCAAAGTGGTCCGGATGGGGTGGGAGCAGGTGAAGTGGATCTGCTATGTGCGGGACTTCCCTGCCGGGCCCGCGGACCAGACAAACCCTGAGCGGCTGGTACGCAAGCGATTTTCGCTGCGGCCGCGCACTGCCGGGCTCTGGTTGCGCCTGACTCTGGGCGATGGCGACGAGTTGGAGGGGCTCGCGGCCAACGACCGTTCCCTGGTGGAAGGCGCCGGGCTGCTGCTGACCCCGCCCGATACACGTTCGAATACCCAGCGAATCTACGTGCCGCGACAGGCGATCCAGACTCTTGAGGTGGTGAGTTTGATCGGCGCCGCGGGGCGGAAACGGGCCGAGGCGGCGCGACCGGGCGAGGAGCAGCGTGATCTGTTTGGAGGCGAGGGGGAGGCGGGCTGAAAGCCGCCGATTTTTTGTGCACAACGCGCGACGGTTCACTCACCATCGAGCCATGAGAGAAAGGCGTACGGGCATGAAACTGAGTCCAATCCTGATTGCAGCCGTGATGCTGCTTCCCAGTGCCTCGATGGCAAACCCAGGGGCCAGCGATCGCTTCGACGGGAAATGGGACACCACCCTGAATTGCACTCCCTTTCAAGATGCACAGGGATTCACCTGGCACTTCGTGAGTGAAGTGAAGGAGGGCCGCCTGGTGGGACACTTCGGCACAGAGGGCCAGCCGGCGTCGCTGCGGATTGAGGGTCAGATTGCCGACGACGGAACCGGCACTCTGCATGCGACCGGGAAAACCGGCGGGCCGCAGTACGTTACTGGAAACCTGGAGCGTGGTTCCAATTATGTGTATGACATCCGGGCGGAGTTTCACGAGGGTCATGGCAAAGGGACACGGCTGGAGGGCCGCCCCTGCACGTATGAGTTCCAGCGGCAGTAACCGCGAGCCTGTTCCGGCGAATGCTCAGGCGCTTTGCAAGGCTGTGACAACCTGGGCGTCGAGCAGGCTTTTGTAATAGTCGACAGTCATACCCACGACACGCGATTCCACGTAATGCTCCAGAATCCATGCGCGGGCTGACTGGCCCATGCGCCGGCGGCGTTGGGGATCGCGAATGAGTTTCATCACCGCCTCATAGATCGCGTCTGGATATCCCGGGGGAATCAGCAGTCCCGTCACTTCAGGAAGAACAGAGTCGCGCGCACCGGTGCTTTCCGTGGTGATAACGGGAAGTCCGGTGGCTGCCGCTTCGAGCACCGCATTCGGGAAACCCTCGCGCCAGGTGGGCAGAACGAACAGATCCATGGCGCGGTAATAGGGCGCCGTGTCGGGGACAAATCCCGTGCAGTAGATGTTGGGATGGCGCAGAATGCGCGCCCTGAGACCTGGATCGAGCGCATCTTCAGCGACATCAAACCAGCCCACCAGCAGCAGGCATGTGGCAGGTTCGGCGCATAGCATCAGGTCGAAGGCTTCGCAGAGCTCGGGCAGCCCTTTGTCGCGTGTCAAGCGGCCCGAAAAGCCGATGACCGGGACGTTCTGCGGAATGCCCAGTTGCTCCCGCACCGGGCTTGGCCCGGGAGAAAAGCGATCAACATCGACGCCGTTGCTGCTGCCCTCGCCTAACAAGCGCAGTTTGCTCGCGGGAGCTACGCGCAACGCAAGGGATTCGGCACGCAGGCTTTCGCTGTTGCACAGCACCACGTGCGCGCAGCGCGCAGCCATGCGTTCCGCAGCCAGCAGAATGCGGCGCTTGAGTCCCGATGTAGTTTCCAGCTTGAGCCCGCGCAACATGTAGACGCGCCGCGGCACGCGCCGCAGCCAGGCGGCGAGAGTGCCCAACAATCCGGCTTTCGGGGTGCTGAACTCGACAATGTCGGGACGGCATTTTCCAATCAACCGCCAAAGCCGGTAGAAAGACACCAGGTCGGCGAAGGGCGCGATGCTGCGGCGCATGGGAAGCTCAATTTTCTCCACGCGTTCCCGCGCGGCCGTGATTTCGAGCAAGGGCCCGGGACTGGAAAGCAAAATGACGTGGAATCCGGCATTGCGCAGGGCTCGCAGTCGCGCCCCAAGTACGAGACAGGTCTGCGCGTGCGTGACTCCAACAAGGATGGTTGGCGGCTTATTCGCGCGCCACGGAGGAATGCAGAGATCAAAGAACCCAGAATCTGCCACAGAGCGCCTCAGCCGGAAAGATTTCCCCAAGACATGGAGGCCGGCGCGCAGACTCTGGAAAGAAGGGTTGCAGTTGTGACGATTGGAGACATTGATAAGAGCTCCCTAAGAAAGAGTCTGTGACTGCGAACACATAGCTTGAGGCGGGCACTGGTCCAGTATTGATTTCCTCTCAGGAAATCCATGGAACAACGCACAAGAGTTCTTCTGCTGACTCCAAGCCTTGGCGGCGGCGGCGCCCAGCATGTGATGGTGCTGGTGGCGCGCGGGCTGCCGCGTGAAAGGTTCGAGGTCCATCTGGGGCTGATGCGGCAGGGAGATGCAAGCGCTGGCGCGGCGCCGCCCGGGGTGACTGTTCATGCCCTGGGCGCCGGGCGCGCGCGGGCCGCGACGCTTCCCCTGCTGCTGCTGGTGTGGCGGTTGCGGCCCGATGTGATTTTGTCGGGAGCACCGGAGATCAGTTTTCTGGCGCTCCTGCTGCGAACATTCTTCCCGGCAAGGACGCGCGTGCTGGTGCGGCAGAACGGGACGGTCTCAGCCGCTCTGGCTCATGGCGGCGTGCCACGTTATACGCGCTTGCTTTACCGGCTGCTTTACCGTCGAGCCGATCGCGTGATCTGCCAGTCACGCGCCATGGCCGAGGATCTGGCGCGCGAAACAGGAGTTCGGAATGAGTTGATTGTGGTGCTGCCGAATCCCGTCGACCTCGAAGGAATTTTGGCCGCGCGGCACGCCCCTTCGGCGTGGAACGGCCCCGGTCCCCACCTGCTGGCCGTGGGAAGATTGTCGCGGGAAAAGGGCTTCGATCTGCTGATTGAGGCACTTGCTGCACTGCGCAAAGGTTTTCCGGAGGCCGACCTGATTCTGGTGGGGTCGGGCCGCGAGGAGCAGGCGCTCAAAGCGCTTTGCTGCTCCCTGGAACTGGAGACCGCGGTCCGCTTTGCGGAACAGGTGGACCCTCCTTATGTGTTCTTCCAGGGAGCCACGCTATTCGTGCTGCCGTCGCGGTACGAAGGAATGCCCAACGCGATGTTGGAAGCAGCCGCGGCGGGCCTGCCGCTTGTGTCCACACCGGCGTCAGGAGGGGTGGTGGACCTGCTCACAGGCCGGCCCGGAGCGTGGTTGGCCACGGAGGTTTCTGCGAGCGCCCTCACCAGCGCCTTGGAGAAGGCTCTTCAAGATCTCCAGCCGGGAGCCCGTTTTCGCCACGGATTCTTCCCGTCTAGAGCCTGACCAAAATCACAACCAGCCTGTGGAAATCTTCGGCTGGCGAATCGTCATGTGGGATGGAGTGGAGCTATCCAAAGTAATTAACAACCTGTTTTTCCGAGACGCATTTTATCTCTTGACATTTTTTTGAGACGGATGTTTCCTTACAGTACAGTTTTCAACCCTAAAAAATGACCTGTTACCAGGGTCACTCCTGTGTTGTTCACAGGGGGTTGGTTTCGACAGCGACGGATCGGGCGTGCCGGGCCACTGATACACCGGCTTTATTTCCATAGAGCATTGCCTCCCGCTGTCGAACTGGTCTCCCAGCAAATATTTTCACGGTGCACGTCCGCCGCAGCGCCAATCAGGCGGAGCTCGCACAAGCGAGCGCCCATTCGATGGCGCAGCTCGCGGGCGAAATCGTGAAGCCGTTCACCTCGCCGCCTGCGCCGGTTCCAGCTCGCGACGTACAAACGAGGTCGCCGGAGGGGCCTATGTTTCGTGATGGTTTGCGCTTTGCGCTTTCTTTGTTGCTGGTTGCCTTCTCGCTTCCGGTGCTCGCGATTTCGTTTTTGATCGCCGCTCTGTGTACGGCGGTGGTTGCAATTGTTCCCGGTCTCCTCAGGCGTAGAGATCAGGACGCGATTGCCCTGCAAAAGCTGCGCGCGGTGGATGAATTCGAATTTGAAGAGGCCATGAACGCGTACGAGGCACTGATCGCTGCGCACGCGTGGAGGCACCCATGAGCCACGCAGCGATGATGATTCCCGGCCTCGACCGGGTGGGCGGCGCCGAACAACAGGCCATACTACTGGCCAAAGGGCTGCGGCGGCGCGGCTGGCGCGTGAGCGTTGTGGCGCTTTCGGGCACGGGAGGCGCCGCGGCCGCGGAACTGGCGCATGCGGACATTGCGTTCCTGAGCCTGGAGATGCGTAAAGGGCTTGCAGACCCGCGGGGATGGCTGCGCTTCCACGGCTGGCTTTGCCGCGAGCGGCCCGACGTGCTCCACGCGCACCTGCCGCACGCCGCATGGCTGGCTCGCTGGTCGCGTTTGGCAGCGCCGGTGCCGCTGGTGGTGGACACCTTGCACAGCTTCGCAACGGGCAGGATGGGACGGCAGTTCGGCTACGCCTGCAGCCGCTGGCTGCCAGATCGCGTCACGGCCGTAAGCGAGGCGACGGCCGCGTCGCATCTGGCCGCCGGGATGGTGAGCCCAAGCAACCTCTCGGTGATTTGGAACGGCATTGACGTGGATGCCTGGCAACCCGATGCGGAAGGGCGCGCCCAGGCACGATGCGAACTTGGAATCAGCGACGAGTTCTTGTGGCTCGCCGTAGGCCGTCTGGAAACGGTGAAGGATTACCCCAGCCTGCTGCTGGCGATGACGCGCACACCAGAGAAGGCGCGGTTGCTGGTTTTGGGCGCTGGACCGCGGGAAGGCGAACTGGTGGAACTGGCCGAACGGCTGGGCCTGAAGCAGCGCGTGCGTTTTGCGGGCTTCGCGCCAAATGTGGTGCGCTGGATGCGCGCCGCCGACGGATTTGTGCTCTCGTCGCGCTACGAGGGACTGCCCATGGTTCTGCTGGAGGCGGGCGCCTGCGGGGTACCGGTCGTAGCTACCGATGTTCCCGGAACGCGCGAGGCGGTTGTGGATGGGGAGACGGGCTGGCTCGCACCTGCGGGCGATGCACAGAAGCTGGCGATGACGATGATGAAACTGATGCACACACCTCCCGATGCACGGCACGCGATGGGAGAGCGGGCGCGGAGGCACGTGGCCGAGCACTTTAGCCTGGAAGCGGTACTGGACAGGTGGGAACGGCTTTATGCGGAACTGCTCGAACGGAAGAGCGCCAAGCGGCGAATCGGCCCGATGGCGTGGGAGATTTTGAGACGCCGCAGCGCACATTCAGCCTGAATGCGCTCGGCGAGGGTCAAGGTGGCGGGCTCAAAACGGAAGAGTACACGATCGAGGGAGGTGAATTGCGCCGCGTGAACGGCGAGAAAGCTGCGGAAGGCTGCGATCTCAGCTTCACGGGCGGTGTTTGGGTGAATGCAGATGGTCCAGAGGCCGCGGTCTTTCTCGACCGGGGCCCAGAGCTGCTGCGGAATCCACGTCAAGCCGCGGCGAAGGAACGGCGCGCGTGCGAAACCGTCGGATAAATGGAGAATCCCCTCCTCACGCAGGGCTACGAGCGTGTTGCGATCGAAGCCGTGGCGCGGAGCGATCCAGATGTTTGGATCGAGGCCGTGGCCGCGCAGGATGCGCACGCCTTCGCCGATCCATGCCCGCTGTATTCGGGCGGGGACGCCTGCAAACTCCGAAATGCGATGCAGATCGACCAGGCTGCGGCCGCGGCTTACGCACAGGTGATGGTAGCCGTGGAGACCGATCGCAGCTCCTGCGGCTTCCAAAGCACGCATGCAATCCCAGAAGGCTGGATCGGGCGGAGAAACTTCTAATTCCGGGTCCTGATTGTCGGGGACGATGGCCAGGATAGGATGCAGGCGGAACTCTTCAATCAGCGATTGAAACTGCTGCCAGCGCTGGGCAGAGACGGTGGGGCAGAGATCGTCGATGCGCAGCAGGTATTGCGCGGGAGAGAGAATCATGCGGCTGCCTCCTGCGCGGAGGCGCGCGCCAGGAGCTTGCGGCTCCAGTACCAGAGATAAAAGAACGTGCTCACGGTCCAGAGCGAGGTGGCAAGGGCAATTCCAGCCACGCCGGGCCAGTGCATCAGGACAAACCAGTGCATGAGGACGAGATTGAGCACAATATCGAGGCCGAGGTTGAGGATGCCGCAGTAAAGGACCAGATCGGTGCGGCGCATGGCGACGATATAGCGGTAATAGACGCGGCTGGTGACGAAGAACGGAATCTGGATGGCGTACATGGCAAGCACGGAGGCCACGATGGCGCTGTCGTGCGGGCCGAAGCGGCCGTGCTGGTAGGCGATGCGGACCAGCGGCCGCGCGCCGCCGATGAGGAGAATCGCGATGGGAATCGAGACCAGCGCCGTAAGCCCAACCCAGGTGCGGAGGGTGTGGCGGCATCCGGCCCAGTCGCGGTGAGCGATCATGCGCGAGAAGTGGGGCACGATGGCGGTGGAAACTGCGCCCGCCAGCAGCGTAAGCACGACGCTGACGAAGCGATTGGCGTAGACCAGAGCGGAGACGCTGCCTGCGGGCAACATGGCGGCCATCGACTGATCGACGAGCAGACCGCCTGAGGCGACCACGCTGCTGAGCAATACAGGACCATATTGCCCGGCGACCTCGCGCGTGGCTTCCGTCATGCCATGCCAGCGCAGACGGAAGGTATAGCCGTGGGCTTCCATCATCCCCGCGACGAGGCCGACGTGTAGCAGCGAACCGGCCAGAGTGGCATAGACCATGGCCCAGATGCCAAAGCGGCTGCCGAGGAGCAACGCGCCGAGGAGGACGGAGATGGAGATGACTGCGGGCGCCAGAGCGGGAAGGGCAAAGCGATCGAGCGTGTTGAGAATCGCAGTGCAATTGGTGGCGATGCCGGTGAGGAGAACAATGGGCAGCAGGCCGTAGAAGAGGTGGATGGAGAGCGCGAGCTTGGCGGGCGGGAAGTTGGAGGCGATGAGCGGAAAAAAGCCGTGGGCGAGAAGCGCCATAAGAACGGAAGCGACGCTGAGAAACAGGCACATCCAGAGCATGGAGCTCGAGAGCAACTCCTGGGCGCGGTCGCGGCCCTCCTGTTCCCTCACCCGGACCAGCGTGGGCACGAGGGCCTGATTCATGGATTCTGAGATGAGGTTGACGAGCAGGCTTGGAATGAGCGCCGCGGCGAGAAAGGCGTCCATGGCATCGGAGCGGCCATAGACCGAGGCGACCCCGATCTCCTTGGCCGTGGCGACGAGCTTGACGAAGATACCCGCTGCGCCAACAGAGAGGGCGGCGCGGAGAATGCTGCGATGGATGCCGTCTGCCTTGACAAGCTCAGCGGCTCTCTTTTTTTGTTGCAAAACCGTCGGCATAAAGCAATCCCAACGGCAAATCAAGGGAAAATGCTACAGGCAGTCTGTGTACATTCCTACGACTTCCGGTTCGGACAGAACGGTCCCATGCTCGTCCAGGCCGACCCGCAAGCCAATCAACGCGGCGTCGTCTCCGCAGGCGATGTCCTCGCACTCGGCGAGGCCTGAGACGTAAACCGTGCCGGTTGCGTCCTCGTGGTTGTCCTCCGTTGTGAAGAAAGCTAGTGGAATGTTCTCCGACGCAAAGAAGCGGACTACATCGGCCTTCTTCGTTCCCGGCTTCAGAGAGCTCTTAGCGTCCGCCCTGAGCCGCTCCACTCGGGCTTGAAACGCGGTCGCTCTCTGCCTACAAAGATGCGGAACGGGCCGCAACGCGAACCAGGCTTCTCTTGCCCAAATGCGCGATTTTGCAACTGTAAACCAGCACACGATGCCAGCAGTGAGCAACACAAGCGGAATCGCGATCCCCAGTTTCCATCCGAGTTTCATCGTCAGCTAACTCCGTCCTACGCTGCCAACCGCTTGATCTTCGGGCGCTTTTTCTGCAACTCAATCCACAAATCGTATTGGAGTTGAGCCTTCGAGAAGAAGTCCGGCGAAAGTCCGAGCGCCTGGCCCAGACGAATGCTCAGGTCGACGGTAATGGCGGTGCGCCCATTGAGAATGCGCGAGACCGTGGCGCGCGCGGTGCCGATCTGGCGCGCTAGTTCGGTGGCTGTCGTCTTGCCAAGAAACTCTCGCAGAAGCTCGCCCGGGCTTGCCGGATTGTGCATCATCGCCATGTCTGTTCCTCGTAACATGATATGTTACACCTCCGCCAGACGAACTGATGAATTGTGCGGACCGCGCGATGGGCGCGGCGCGGACTGGAAACAGGCAACCAGACCGCGGGGGTCCTCTTCGGAAAGGCGCGCGGCAACAAGGATGAGGCCGAAGAGCAGCCATGTGGTGCGGTTCTCCTCGACCGTGGCGATGAGCGAGGTGATGGCCCAGACCAGCAGGCATGTGAGCAGCGCGAGGCGCAGAGGACCGCCGGTTTGGAGCGCCGCACGAACGGCCAGGACAAGAAGGAGCGACGCGAGCAGCAACGCGCAGAGCCCTCCGCCGATCAGGATGGACAGCGCAGTGTTGTGCGCGGTGTCGCCGGGCGCCAGATGCGCGGCGGCGACAAAGGAGCCGGCTCCGGTACCGAAGAGCGGCGCATGCACAAAGGCTCGCCAGCCGGCCGACCAGATGTTGACGCGCTGGTTGAAGTCGCCACCCTGCAACTGCTCGGGAATGGTCGCGAGGCGTTCGAAGGTTCCACGGGGGACAATGAACCAGAGGGCGGCGAGAAAAGGCGGCAGCGCAAAGACTACGGCGGCAACGCGGCGGGCGTGGCCCAGAGCAAGAATAAGCAACGAGCCGGCGACAGCCACGAGAGCGGCGAGGAATCCGCTGCGGGAAGCCGTGAGCAAGACGGCCACGACGCCGAGCGGCAAAAATCCGATGGCCATGAGGCGCAGCGGCCAGCGGCGCTCGCAGTGCACCAGGAGGGCGGCAAGCGGAAAGCCGAGATCGAGAAAACGGGCCACCTCATTGGGGTCCTGGCCAAAGGCGGCAAAGCGGATCTGGCCGGTGGCGATGGCTTCTGGCGAGCAGAAGGCGAGCAGGGTGAGCACGGCCAGAACCCACGAGCCGGCTACAGTGGCGCGCAACAGGTCGCGCAGGTCCGCGGGCGTATCGGCGAACTCCCACACCAGCCAGACGATCATCATCTCCTGAAAGTAGGCGCGAAGTTTTTCGAGAGTGACGACGGAATCGATGGTCCAGAAACAGGTGCAGCAAAACCAGAGATACAGCGCGGGGGTGATCCAGCAGAATGCGTTGAACGTGCGGATGCGGCCGGCTTGAAGAATGGCAGGAACAGCCGCGAGCAGCACCAGCAGGCCGGCGATGCGCGCCACATTGCCCAGCGGCTCGCCGAGATCGAGGGAGTACTCCCAGGGAATGGCGAAGGCCAGGAGCAGGAGCAGAATCCATGCAGTTCGTCGCATCGCCTAAAACCTTTGTGAATAGACAAGAGCGGAGTAGATGGTGACGCCGATGGCGGATTGGATCGCGGACTCCATCGTCCGGTTGGCCAGGTTCTTGGCGAAGGAATCAGGCACGTAAAGGATGTCGCGGTCCTGGACGGGCTGGTCGGGGTCCTGGCCGTGCAACATGCGCCTGAGGTTGAGGGCAATCATGGTGCGGCCGCCCTTTTGCTCGCGGATCAGCAGGGCGTGGCCGACGGCGGCGTTAAGCGATGGCCCCCAGGCCAGCGAGAGCGCCTGCACGACGGTGAGGCCCTGCACAGGATCGACCGGAAAGCCGCCGGGACGGATAACGTCGCCGACCACATAGACGAGCCCGGCGCGGCTCACCTGCACAATGTCTCCAGGACTGAGTTCGGGGTTGTGATCGGAAGCAGTGTCAGTACCACTGGGATCGAGAACCACCGGGTGCGGGGTTTTGGGGTCGCCGGAATGAAAGATGTTTACAAGGCGGCCGGCATTGGACGAGAGACCGGAGGCGGCGGAGATCAGGTCGAGCAGGCGGTGATGGTAGGTGTAGGGATATACACCGGGACGAGACACTTCGCCGAGGACGCTCACGTCCTGACCGATGTAGGCCGTGACCAGCACCGAGACCAGCGGATGCAGCAGCATGCCTTTGGCCAATAAGGCAGCTTCTATGGCATGCGCGGCGGCCTGCTCGTCCATGCCGGAGAGGTTGATTTCGCCGATCATAGGCAGCATGACCGTGCCTTCTGCGGAGACGCGCACCGCGGAATGAAATTCGGGCGTGTGATACTCGCTGATGTCGAGGAAGTCGCCGGAACCGATGGGCGCGGGCATTGGTGATGAGGACTGTGCGGCGGCAAGCGGCGGGACACCGGCGGTGCCGGGGTTGTTCCAAACCGTAGGAGCTTCCTTGGGATTGGGAAGGCTACGATTCTCCTGCGTTTGCGGAATGTTGACGACCCCGCTGGGCAGGCCCGAAGTGTTGGGCATTGGCGCCTGGGCGTGGAGACAGGCGCCTGCAACCAGCAATGCCAGCAGGGCTGCGGCCCCGCGCCTGGCGGGATTGGCGAGCGACTCGCGGAGAAGCACAGCTCCTACGGCGATCCAGAGACCGGCAAAAAAGGTGATGGCGAGATACAGCGGCAGATCGGGCGCGACGGGCTTGACCGGCTGGCGCGCAGTGTCGACCACCGAGATGTCGGAACTGTGCACACCGGCGGCAAGGCCGGCTTCCTCGGATTTCTCGAGCACGCGCACGTAGAGTTCGTGGCTGGCATTCGCTTCCTGACGCATGACGGCATACTCCGTGGTGGCCTCGTTCAGCTTCATCCCCTCGCTGGTGGCCTGTTCCAGGCTGTTGCGCACCAATTGCTCGCGGTCGAGAGCCGTTTGCCAGTTACTGCGGAAGCGCTCGACGAGTTTCGCGTCTTCAGCCTGCTTCTGCCGGTCGAGATCCTGCAGTTGACGGCCGATTTCAACTACGCGCGGAAAGCTGGGCCCGTGTTCGGCGCTGAGTTGGGCCTGTTCCTGCTCCAGATCGCTGCGGCGGGCGTGAATCTGCTGGAGGAGCGCGGTGGCAAAGGTGGCGTTTTGAGCCTGCAGGCGCGGATTTGCGGCAACCACCATCTCCGGATCGCCCTGAGAGGCGGCGCGATACTCGGCTTCGCTGAGAATGCGGTCGGTGGTGGCGGCCACAAGCTGGCGGCTGAGTTCGTCGATCTGAAGGAGGACCGAAGCGTGCTCGGTTTCGCCGGGCTGGCCGTTGGCCTGCACCTCGGGCGCGCTCACGATGCCGTGTTGCGCTTCGAAATCAGCAAGGCGCAGCTCGTCATGATCGACGCGGGCCTTCAGTTCTGCAAGCTGGGCATTCAGCCAGCCGGACGCCTGCGCCGTGGCCTGAATCTGCGATTCGGTCTCCTGCTCCTGATAGGCGCGGATGAGCGCATTGACGACTGCGACCGACAATGCGGCGTCGCGGCAGCGGAAACGAATCTCAACCAGGAGTGTGCGTGGCATGGTTTCCACGTGCAGGCGCAATGCGAAGCGCTCGAGAAGCCAGGCCTCCGCGTCGGCAGCGGGTTGGCCGGGATTGAAACCGGGAAAGCGCTGGGCGAAGCGGCCACGGAAGCCCGCCTGCTGATAGAGCTTGAGCCCGGTGATTACGCGCCAGGCGAGTTGATCGCTGCGCAGGACGCTGGCCAGGGTTTCAAGCGCCATCGGCGCGGAGAGGACAGAGGCCGAGGTGAACGGCTCCTGGGCCTCAAGGCTGAGCGAAGAAACCGGAGCGGTGCGCAGTTCGATGCGCGCATTGGCCTCGTATTGATTGGGCGCGATGAGGCAATAAAGAAGGCAGAGGAGTAACAGTGCCGCTTCGATGACGGCAATCAAGCGGCGGCGGCGCCACACGGCTTGACCCAGCTCGCGCAACGAAGTCGATGCGGAGCGCGGCGGCGCCTCGGCTGGAGTATGCGGCGCGGAATCGTCCGGCAATGCAGTCTCAAAGGACAGAAAATCGGGCAAAGGGCAAATACCTCGCTCTCGAAAACTCACGCAGAGCAAAGCTTTCGCCCGATTCCTGCCGGACTAGAGCGTTTTCGATTCACCTGTTGACATCGTTGGCGTCGGGCAATTTTCTGAGGAAATTGCCACTCGGGCCATCAATTCAAGGCCAGAACCGAAAACACTGCAACGGCATGAAGCGAATGGGTCCGCCGCGGCGTACCGCAGCCGACTCCCGCCATGAGCCTCTCCTTTTTCCCACGCCTAACGGGGACAAAAGCGATGGCCCTGGCGTTCAGAACGAAAAGCTGATTCTGAGGAAAACGCTGTCAGTTTCGTCCATTAAGAGCAATTCGTCAATGCTGTTCGTCACAATGGGGGCGCAGGAAGGCGGGGAATGCCCGGGAGCGGCCGCTAAATGCTGTGCTTTGCGCTTCGATACCACTCGACGGTGCGGCGGAGCCCTTCGGGGAAATCGATTGAAGGCGCGTAGCCGAGCAGTTCGCCGGCGAGGCGAATGTCGGCCAGGGAATGGCGGATATCGCCGGAGCGCGGCTCCGCGTAGGCTGGTTTGCCACGATAGCCGGTGAGGCCGCAGAGGAGCTCAAAGGTCTGGTTGAGCGTTGCGGCCGTGCCGGTGGCGACGTTCATCATGCGGCCGGAAACCTTTTCGGCGGGCGCGGCGGCGGCCAGCAAGTTGGCCGCAACCACGTTGTCAATGTAGGTAAAATCGCGGCTTTGCTCGCCATCGCCGTGGATCGTGGGCTGCTCACCGGCAAGCATTTTGCGGCAAAAGATGGCCAGGACGCCGGAGTAGTGCGACGTGGGGTCCTGGTAGGGGCCGAAGACGTTGAAGTAGCGCAGGGTGACGGTCTCAATGCCATAGACGCGGGTGAAAGCGTGCATGTAGTGCTCGCCCGCCAGCTTGGCTACGGCGTAGGGGCTCATGGGGTTGGGCAGCATTTCTTCGTGCTTGGGCAACGTGGGCGTGTCACCGTAGGCCGAGGAGGAGCCGGCGTAAATGATGCGGCGCACACCCGCCGCACGCGCGGCCACCAGCACATTGAGGGTGGCGTCAATGCAATTGCGGTTGGTTGCTGCGGGATCGGCGACTGAGCGCGGGACCGACGCCAGGGCTGCCTCATGGAAAACGATGTCAACGCCGGCGCAGGCCCGGTCGCAGACGGCGGGATCGGCCAGGTCGCCCTCGAGGAACTCCATGGCCTCGAGGCCCGCGAGATTGGCGCGCTTGCCGGTGATGAAGCTATCGATGCCGCGCACCGATTCGCCACGCTCAAGAAGCGCGGCGGCGATGGAGCGGCCAATGAATCCGGCAACGCCGGTAACTAGATATCTTGACAAGTTCGTACCTCGATGAATGCTTGCCATGCCGCCGGAGTGGCGGCATGCACACCTTCGAAGTGTAGCGCGAATCGAGGCTGCCCCGAAGAGGCCGTACAATCGACTGCATGAAGGTTGACCCTGCGAACCCCCTCCCCGGCCTGAAGCAAAAAATGGAAACCCGCGAGGCCCGCATCGGGATTGTCGGGATGGGCTATGTCGGACTGCCGCTGGCACTGCTCTTTGCCGGAGAGCGCTTCCGCGTGACAGGCTTCGATATCGCGGCGGATAAAGTGGCCAGGCTCAACGCGGGCGGGTCGTATATTGTGCGCATCCTGCCCGAGGCCATACTGGAGGCGCAACGCGCCGGCTTTCGCGCCACCACGGACTACTCCGAGATTGCCGCGATGGACGCGGTTATCATCTGCGTGCCTACGCCGTTGAACGAACACCTCGAGCCCGACATGAGCTTTGTGACCGGCACGGTGAAGGCGATTGCGCCGCACATTCACGAGGGACAGCTGATTGTGCTTGAAAGCACTACCTACCCCGGCACCACGGAGGAGGTGGTGGTGCCGCTGCTCGAAAGCGGCAATGGGCACGGCCTGAAGGTGGCGCGCGGCGCGAAGGAGAGCGGCGTGCACGTGGTATTTTCTCCGGAGCGCGAGGATCCCGGCAACGAAACTGTCGACAGGCGCGATATTCCCAAGGTGGTGGGCGGCTGCAGCGCGGCGGCCGTGGAACTGGCGAAGGCCATGTACGGCGCCATCTTCCGCAGGGTTGTGCCGGTAAGCAGCCCCTCGGTTGCGGAGATGACCAAACTGCTCGAGAACATCTATCGCTGCGTGAACATTGCGCTGGTGAACGAGCTGAAGCGGCTGTGCATGCGCATGGGCATCGACATTCACGAGGTGATTGAGGCGGCCAAGACCAAGCCCTTCGGCTTTCAGGCCTTTTATCCCGGACCGGGGCTGGGCGGTCACTGCATTCCCATCGATCCCTTCTACCTTTCGTGGAAGGCGCGGGAGTTCGACTTCCGCACGCGCTTCATCGAGCTGGCCGGCGAGGTGAACACGGCCATGCCGTACTTTGTGCTGGATCAGATTGGCGCGGCGCTCAATCTGCACACAAAGCCTCTGCGGGGTTCGAAGGTGCTGGTCCTGGGGCTGGCCTACAAACGCGATATCGACGATCTGCGCGAGTCGCCTTCGCTGACCATCATTGAATTGCTGCGCAAGCGCGGCGCGGTGGTCGCGTACAACGACCCGTACTTCCCTACCGTGGGCCGCGGACGCAAGTACGACCTGAACATGACCTCTGTGCCGCTGGATCATTTGGAGCAGTACGACGCGGTGGTGATCGTGACCGACCACTCGAGTTACGACTTCGCCCAGATTGTGGAGCAGGCGCAGCTTGTGATCGATACGCGCAATGCGACGCATGGCATCGACTCGCCGAAGATTGTGCGCTGCTAGAGAATCTGTGCGCAGCGCAGCGCGGATGGCGTTTTTCCGCAACCTCCGGCCTAAGCCCATCGTGTATTGTGGCTTGGTGCAACCATGATGAACCTGCTGCCAACTCTCGCCGAGCCCCGGCACTTTGCGCTCTGGGAGACAGGTCTGTTCGTTGCGCTCGCCGGCGCGTCGGCCTACGGATTCTGGCGGCGCTTCGGGCCCATCCTCGGCAAGATTCTGCAATCGAAAAAAGATCCTGATTTTCATCTCTTCCCTGTCGGCAAACGCGTGCGCGATTTCGTCTGGGAAGTGCTGCTGCAGGCGAAGGTGATTCGCGAGCGGCCGCTTGCGGGTGTGGCGCATGCGTTGGTGTTCTGGGCGTTTTGCGCCTTCGCGCTGGTCACACTGAACCACTGCGCGGTGATTTTAGGCGTCGGATTCCTCGATCCCGCGGGGCGCGTGGGGCGACTGTACTTTGATTTTGCGGCGGTCTTTGCCATCGGCTGCGCGGCAGGCATCGCCGGGTTGTTGGTGCGGAGATTTCTGGTGCGGCCCAGGTGGCTGGGCGAGCTTTCGTGGGGTTCGGGCCTCGTCGCGCTCTTGATCTTCGCGCTGATGGCGACGTACCTGGCAGCTTTCTTCGTGACGGCACCGGGCGGCGCGGTGCAGGCGCTGTGGTGGGCGCACACAATCACGTTGCTCGCGTTTCTGCCGCTGATTCCACACACCAAGCATCTGCATCTGGTGCTGAGCCCGTTCACCGTGTTTTTCTCGCGCGGCAGCTTCGCGCACATTCCTCCTCTCAGCGGCGACGAGGATTTCGGGCTGGTTGCGGGAAAAGATTTGACGCGGCTGGTAAGCCTGCAGGCTTACTCGTGCGTGGAGTGCGGGCGGTGCATGGAACACTGCCCGGCCAACGCGACTGGCAAAAACCTGAACCCGAAGGAAATTGTGCTGGGGTTGCGCGCCTACCTGAACGAGTTCGGGCCCCGGTCGGAGGAGCCGCTGTTGGGCAAGTACAACACACAGGAGGCGGCGTTCGAGTGCACGACCTGCGGGGCGTGCGAGTTTCAGTGCCCGGTGGGCATCGAGCACGTTCCGATTCTAGTGGGGTTGCGGCGCGGCGCGGTGAATACGGGCGCGTGGGAGGACAATTACGGATCCAAGTTGTTTTTGGCTCTGGAGCGCGGCAGCAATGCGCTGGGCATGGCCGCTGTCGAGCGCGACAAGTTTGTGGAGAAACATGCTCTGCCTATCTTCGACGGGACGCAGGAATATTGCCTGTGGCTGGGCTGCATGGGCTCGTACGATCCGCGGGGACGCGAGATTGTGCTGGCGCTGGTGCGGGTGATGCGGCACCTGGGCGCGAGCTTCGGCGTCTTGCGAAAAGAAAAGTGTACGGGCGATCCGGTTCGCCGGCTGGGTAACGATCTGCTCTTTCAGCAATTGGCAGAGGCGAACCTGGAGGCGATGGCGCAGAATCGCGTAAAGAAGATCATTACGATCTGTCCGCATTGCGTGCGCACCATTCAGGAAGATTGGAAGGAGTTTGGCGCGCCGCCCGAGGTGGAACATCATAGCGAGTTCCTGGCTCGCTTCGCTTCGCAACTACCCTCCGTCGAAAAGGAAAAGAAAATCGTGTTTCACGATCCGTGCTATCTGGGGCGCTATCGTGGGGTGTACGACGAGCCGCGGCAGGTAGCGGCGCTGGCCGGCGAGCTGGTGGAAGCGCCGCGCTCGCATGAGCGAAGTTTCTGCTGCGGCGCTGGCGGAGGGTTGGCGTTTCTCGGGGAGGAAAAGGGCGACCGCGTGAGCCGCGTGCGCGCTGAAGACCTGGTTGCCACGGGCGCGGGTGTTGTTGCCGCGGCCTGCCCCTTCTGCAATACGATGTTGCGAGATGCGCTCGCGGCGCGCGGCGAAGGTGCGCCGGAGCTGATGGACATTGCGCAGTTGGTGGCGCGAGGATTGCCCAAAGCGGAAGAAGTCTAGCGAATTTAGGAGCAAAATTGGCAAGCGGGTCAACTGCAATTCTGGTTGTGGGACTGTGTCTCTTCGGAGCAGGCGTCGCTTGTCGTGCGTATATGGGTCTCTGTCTGAGACAGCATGGTCGGTATCGCGGCTGGAAACACAACACCGAACGGGAGTACTTTCACTTGATGAGGGAATTGAATTTGCCGCGTTGGCCATTATCCACTTCCATAATCTGTGTTCCGCTTGGAATGGTCCTGATGTTCGGAGCAATAATCTATAGCAACCACATGAGGTTGAGGTAGCTATCTTAAGGTGTTCACATGAAGATCGTAGTTGCAATCAAACAAGTCCCCGACCGCGATGCGCCGGTTCGCATTGCCGCGAACGCGAAATGGATAGAAGAGCGTGAGCTCCAGTGGGCCATGAACGAGCCCGACGCCTATGCGCTCGAAGAGGCGCTGCAGTTGAAAGAAAAGCACGGCGGAGAAGTGATCGTGCTGAGCGCGGGGCCGGAGCGCGTGGGATCGACGATTCGCGAGGCCCTTGCCAAGGGTGCGGACCGGGCGATTCATATTGTGTGCGACGACCTAGGCGCGCGCGATGCGCTGGGCGTGGCGCGACTGCTCGCCGAGGCCATCAAGCCGGAGAATCCCGACCTGGTGCTGACCGGATTGCAGTCGGAAGACCTGGGATTGGGCCAGACGGGCGTGATTCTCGCCGAACTGCTGGGGCTGCCGCATGCGACGCTGATTCTGCACGTGGAGAAGACCGACGCTGGGCTCAAGGTGAAGCGCGAGCTCGAGGAGGGTTGGTATCAGTCGATCGAGATGCCCTTGCCCGCGGTGCTGACCATGCAATCGGGCGGGAACAAACTGCGCTATGCGACGCTGATGGGCATCAAGCGCGCCAAAACCAAAGAGCTGCGCGCGGTGAACGCTGCGGAACTGGGCGTGGAAACTGCGCCGGTGGTGACACTCGAACAGATTGCGGCGCCGAAGAAGCAAAAATCGACGCAGATGCTTGGCGGGTCGGCGACGGAAGCCGCGGCTGCGCTGGTGGAGAAGTTAAAAACGGAGGCGCGGGTGCTATGAGTGGCATTCTGGTTGTCGAGGAAGCGCGTCGCGATGGTAGCGCGCGCATTTTTCAGGAAACTCTGGCCGCCGGCCGCAAGCTGGCCAGCTTGACGGGCCTGCCGTTGGAAGCCGCCGCCGTTGGCGAGCCCAACAAGAACATCTTTCTTCAAATCTCCGGGCCGCCGCCCGCAGCCGGGCACGCCATTCGGCATCCGCTGCTTGAAACCTACACCGCCGACGGCTACGTGCTTGCGTTCGAACAACTCATCCGCAAACTCGAGCCTGCGTACGTTCTGTTTCCGCACAGCTACCAGGTGCGCGACTTTGTTCCGCAGCTCGCGGCAAAGTTCGGCCAGGTGCTGATCGGCGACGTTACGGCGATTGCGGACGGGCCATTGTTTGAGCGTCAACTCTTCCAGGGCAGGATGAACGCGACGTACCGCCATGAGGGTAATGGGCCTTGCTTTATCTCCATCCAGAACGGGGCCTTTCGAGCCGATGCGGCGAGCGGCGGAACGATGCAAATCGCCGAATTCATTCCCGAGATCGAACCCGCACAGATTCGCACCAAACCCGGCGAACCGTTTCGCGAATCGGCGCAGACGATCGATCTCGGATCGGCGCAGCGCATCGTCAGCGTGGGCCGCGGAATCAAGGAAGAGGCGAACATGCCAATGATCGCCGCGCTCGCCCTGGCGCTGAATGCAGAGCTGGCCGCTTCGCGCCCCATCTGCGACAACGGCTGGATGCCCATGGAGCGGCAGGTGGGCAGCTCCGGGCAGACGGTTGCGCCCAAGCTCTATCTGGCGGTCGGCATCTCGGGAGCCATTCAACACCTTGTGGGCATGAAAGGCTCGCAGTGCATCGTAGCCATCAACAAGGATCCCGACGCGCCCATCTTCGAAGTAGCCGATTACGGCATTGTCGGCGATTTGTTTGAGGTGGTTCCGGCGCTGACGGAGGCGGTGAGGGCGGCGAAGGGGTAAGGCTGTGCTTACTGGGACTTACTCCCTTTCGGCTTCTTCGATTTGGAATTCAATTGCCGCCAAAACTCCTCGTAGGCCGGGTACTGCGACTCGGCTCGAGAGAGCTCGCTGGAGAGGAACGATGCGATCGACTGCCATGTGGCAAAGCATTCGCCGCCGACTCGGCGCGCCTCGACGGTCCGATCAGGGCTGAGGAAATAGCCTAAGTTTTCGCTGGGCGAATACGGACCGCTGCCGATGTGAAACTGATCTGCCCTTGACTTGTACTTCGCACTCCAGCTTTGATTCGCCGTTGCGAGGCCAAGTGGCTGCCGTCTCGAGCGGTCCAGCAACGGCGGATCATTGGCCATTGTCCTTGGTATTCCAAAAAGATCGATTTTAAAAAGATTGGCTCCATTCAAGCGTTTAAGTATCTGCTTGTACTCACTCGGGACGCTGAACTCATATGTCCCCTTCTTTCCGTGGACCGTCTCATACCGCGCGATCAGCTCCGCGTCAATTCCGGGAAATAGCACAAACGCATACGCCTCGGGAGCAATACTTGTTCTTCGCGAAATAAGAAGTGAGCCCGACGGCGGGTCAACGCAAGAGTCGTCGTCGAGAATTCGCTCCGCCGTCTGACGAACAGGCAAGAGAGTTCCTTCAAGACCCCCAAGAAAAGCCTTCATTTCTTCGTGCATGATTCTGAATCTTAGCAGGATTCGAAGAGTCTTTGATAACTCTGGCCTGTACAGACGCTAGGCTGGCGCGTTATGGTTCCTTGTTTGCCGCAAGTCGGCGGTTGAGCGGAGGGAATTTACGATGCTTGCTCCCGAAACGTATCTGGCCGCATTGTGCCTCACAATCCTGACCATGCTGTGCTGGGGATCGTGGGCGAACACACTGAAACTGTGCCCCGGCTATCGCTTCCAGCTTTTCTACTGGGATTACGCGATCGGCATGGCGGTGGGAGCGATCTTCTGGGGATTGACGGCGGGGAGCATGGGGCACGTGGGAACAGCCTTCGTACACGACGTGGCGCAGACGCCGCTCGCGCCCATGCTTTACGCAATGGCGGGCGGGGCGATCTTCAACGTGGCGAATCTGCTGCTGGTGGCCGCGATTGAGGTGGCCGGAATGGCTGTGGCCTTCCCTGTGGGCATCGGGCTGGCGCTGGTGATCGGCGCAATTTCGAATTACGTGATCAAGCCGGTGGGCAATCCATTGCTGCTGTTTGGCGGCGTGGCCCTGGTGGTGGTGGCGATTGTGCTGGACGCGGCGGCCTATCGCAGGCGCGAAGCCACGGCCAAGTCGACGACGATGCGCGGCATTGTCATCAGCCTGGCGTGCGGTGTGCTGATGGGCTGCTTTTATCCCTTTGTGGCGCGGGCGCTGAACGGCGAGCCGGGGCAGACTGCGCCGGGGCCTTATGCTGTGACGTTGTTCTTCACCATCGGGCTGCTGATTTCGACCGTCCCGGCAAACTGGCTGCTGATGAAGAAGCCGCTGGATGGCCGCGAGCCCGTGGACGGCGCGGGCTACTGGCGCGCGCCCTTCGGCTGGCATATGGCAGGAACGCTCGGCGGAGCCATCTGGTGCACGGGCGGCGTGGCGAATTTTCTGGCCTCGGGCGCACACCTGGTGGGCCCGGCGGTCTCGTATAGCATTGGGCAGGGCGCGACCATGGTATCTGCGTGCTGGGGCGTATTTGTGTGGCGCGAGTTTGCGGGCGCGCCGCGCGCGGCCACGGTGCTTCTCGTCTTGATGTTTCTGTGTTTCCTGGTGGGGCTGGGTTCGGTGGCGATCGCGCCGTTGTATTGAGGTGCCTGCTATGAGCGACACACGCAAGCCGATTGTGATTGTGGGCAGCATCACGATGGATCTGGTCACGCGCACGCCGCGGATTCCCGCGATCGGGCAAACGCTGATTGGAACGGGATTTGAGACCACGCCCGGAGGCAAGGGCGCGAACCAGGCGGTGGCTGCGGCGCGACTGGGTTATCGTGTGGCGATGGTGGCGAAGGTGGGCGACGACACCTTCGGTCCTCAACTCCTCGAGAATCTGAAACGCGCGGGCGTGGACACGGCCGCCATGGCGCAGACCACTGGCTCCTCGGGACTGGCACCGATGTTTGTCGCCGAGGACGGACAGAATGCGATTGTGGTGGTTCCCGGCGCGAACGGCAAGATGGATCGCGCTGCGGTGGACGGCCATGCGGAACTGATTCGCTCGGCCGGCATCGTTCTCTGCCAACTCGAAATTCCCATGGACACGCTCGGCTACACGCTGGACCTTTGCGCCAAGGCGCAGGTGCCCGTGATGCTCGATCCTGCGCCTGCGGCTACTTTGCCCGACGCAGTATGGAATCAGGTGGCGTGGTTCACACCCAACGAGACCGAGGCGGCGTTTTACGTTGGCGACGAGGCGCGCGTGGAGGACACGGCGAAGCGCCTTCATGCGAAAGGGCTGCGCGGCGTAGTGCTGAAGCGCGGCGCCGAGGGCGCATTTGTTTCCGTCGCGGGCGAAAGGGCCGAGTGGGTCAAGCCTTTCAAAGTTGACGCCATCGATACCGTCGGCGCGGGCGACTGCTTCAACGGCGCCTTCGCGGTGGCGCTTGAAGAGGGCAAGGACCCGTGGGCGGCGGCGCGGTTTGCCAATGCTGCTTCGGCCATCAGTGTGACGCGCAAGGGCGCGCAGGCCTCGATGCCGTGGCGCGCCGAGGTTGAGGAGTTTCTGGCGAAACGCAGTTAGGTCTCTGACCGCGTGAATTTGCGCCAGTGGAGTTCATGCTATCCCACCCTTTCGCCCAAAAATCGGGCGAAAGGATGGGGCACGGGAGTGTTCCTCTTCAAGCGGTCAGAGACCTAAACGGGGCGAACACTGTCCCTCGAAATCCGGATCGACGGGAGAAGGAGAAAACGCCGCATGTTTCGCGACGTATGCCTTGGCGCTCTTTTGGGAGCGGTTGCGCTGGCCGCGGCCGCGCAGGACACGCAATACCCGGCCCGCGGGCAGCAGATTCCTCCGCCAGACTGCATGAATCTGCATTTTGCCTGGCAGAACGTGCTGCAGCCGGTGTGTACGCCAGACACGCACGGCCGCTGGCTCAAGGATTTAGAGCACTGGCGCGCCGAGCGGCGGATTCGCGTCGCCTTCGATCCATCGCGCTACGAGTCGCCCGCGCTTGCATGGACGCAGTCGAGCTTCATCCAGCCGCAGATGATGGTGCAGGATCGATATTTCTACGATCCTTTGGCTGGCCGCTACACGGTGGACCGCTATGTGGACGACCTGGAGCAACGCTACGGCGGAATCGATGCGGTGCTGGTGTGGGCAACGTATCCGAACATGGGGATCGATGACCGCGACCAGTTGCAGATGGTGGAATCGATGCCGGGCGGGATCGACGGCGTGCGGCAGATGGTGGCGGACTTTCATCGCCGAGGCGTGCGCGTGCTGTTTCCCATGATGATGTGGGACGAGGGGACGCATCCGCCGGCGCAGCCGTGGCCCCATGCGATTGCCGCGCTCATGAAGGAGATTGGCGCGGACGGCGTCAACGGGGACACGCAGGACGGCGTGCCGCTGGGATTTTCGCTGGCCGCCGAGGCTGTCGGGCATCCGCTGGCGTTCGAGCCAGAGCAAAGCCCAAGCGACGAAGACCTGAGCTGGGACGTGATGAACTGGGGCCAGTACAACTTTCCTTTCATCCCCACGGTGGACCGGTACAAGTGGCTGGAGACGCGCCACATGGTGAACATCAGCGACCGCTGGGCGCAGGACAAGACCGACGATCTGCAATACGCGTTCTTCAACGGCGTGGGGTGGGAGAGCTGGGAGAACGTGTGGGGCATCTGGAACGGGATCAATCCGCGCGATGCCGAGGCTACGCGGCGCATGGCCACGTTGGAGCGCGGGGTGGCGCAGTTCCTGGTCAGTCCCGACTGGGAGCCGCTGTATCCGACGCTCAATTACGGCGTGTACGCCAGCCGCTGGCCGCTGGCGCAGCAGACGGTGTGGACGATTGTGAATCGCGCCTCTTATGACGTAGGCGGTGAACAGATGCAGGTGCCGCTGACACCGGGGATGCGGTACTTCGACCTCTACCATGGCGTGGAGTTGAAGCCCGCCGTCGAGGGGTCGAACGCGGTACTGAGCTTCACCATGGAAGCCACCGGCTACGGCGCGATTCTGGCCACGCCCGTCGAGCCGCGTGCGGCGATGACGAACCTGATGCAGCGCATGGCGGCGATGACGGCAAAACCGCTGGCGGCTTTTGCGCATGAGCCGGTGATTCTCGAGCAGCACATTGTCGACATTGCGCCGACCAAGCCCGCGGCCGAGGCGCCGGCTGGAATGGTGCGCATTCCGGGTGGCGCATTCGACTTCAGAGTGGATGGCGTGGAGATCGAGGGCGGCGCGTATCCGGGACTCGATGTGCAGTATCCGTGGGAGGATTCACCGAGGCGCTTCCACGAGCACACCCTTCAAGTAGCGCCGTTTTACATCGACAAATACCCGGTGACGAATGCCGAGTTCAAGAAGTTTCTGGATGCAACGCATTACGCGCCTAAGGACGCGATCAATTCTTTGCGCGACTGGAAGAACGGAATGTTTCCGCAGGGCTGGGACAACCGGCCTGTGACGTGGGTGTCGCTGGAAGATGCGCGGGCATACGCGGCGTGGGCGGGCAAACGGCTGCCGCACGAGTGGGAGTGGCAGATGGCGGCACAGGGCACGGATGGGCGCGCCTATCCGTGGGGCGACACGTGGCAGGCGGCGAACATGCCCACGCCCGACACGGGACGCACCATGCGAGGACCTGATCCGGTGGATGCGCATCCGCAGGGCGCGAGCCCCTACGGCGTGATGGATATGACTGGCAACGTGTGGCAGTGGACCGATGAGTTCGCTGACGAGCATACGCGCGCGGCCATTGTGCGCGGCGGCGAATACTACCGCCCGCAAGGTTCCATCTGGTATTTCCCTGCGGCCTTCAGGAATGACGAGCACGGCAAGCTGCTGCTGATGGCGCCGGGATACGACCGCTCGGGCGGGGTGGGATTCCGCTGCGTCGTGGATGCGCAGTGAGAGTTGCTCCGCCGCGGCCGGAATTGAGCGACAATACAAAGCATCGATGAAACCGACGATCCAGATGCGGCCGGAGGGCAATGTGCGTGACAGCACGGCAAGCCGGCGTGCGTTTTTGCGGAACACTTCGCTGGCTGCCGGCGCTTTGATGGCGCGCGGCCCGTTGGCATGGACGCAGACCATGCCCGGCGCTTCCCTGCCCCCGGCTGAGCCCGCCGTCAGGCCGAATGCCACACTCGAGATTTCGGAGATCGAATGGGAGCTTGCGCCGAAGAAAGAGATTCGCACCACGGCGTATAACGGGCAGATTCCGGGGCCGCTATTGCGTGTGACTGAGGGCAAGCCGGTTTCGATCGAGATTGTGAACCGGCTGGATCGCGAGGAGATCGTGCATTGGCACGGGCAGTGGATTCCCGTGCCTGTGGATGGCGCGATGGAAGAGGGCTCTCCAATGATCCCAGCGGGAGGCAAAACGCTGATCCGGTTTTCTCCAAAACCAGCCGGCCTGCACTGGTATCACACGCACGCCATGGCCAATCACGACCTGAAGCGCGGGCTCTATAGCGGACAGTTCGGCGTGTTGCACGTGGACCCGGCGAGCGGCGACCCCGGCCGGTACGATCAGGAGCAGTTCATCGTGTTGCACGACTGGGAGCCTTACTATACCGCCAGCGACGACGGCTCCATGATGGTGAGCTACGCGTGCGGATCAGTGAATGGACGGATGCTGGGCCACGGCGAACCGATTCGCGTGCGCGAGGGTGAGCGGGTGCTGTTTCAGATTCTGAATGCCAGCGCAACAGAGGCGCACTGGCTGGCATTGCCGGGGCACAAGTTTCAAGTGCTGGCAATGGACGGGGCGCCGGTGGCAACACAGGCAACAGCAGAAACGCTGCGGCTGGGGCCGGCGGAGCGTATCACGGCTCTGGTAACGATGAATACGCCCAGCGTTTGGGTGCTGGGCGAGCCGCGCAAGGATTTCCGCGACGCAGGCGTGGGCGTGGTGATTGAGTATGCGGAACGCAGCGGCAAACCGCAGGAGCCGGGCACGGAAAAACTTGCGTGGAATTATCGCATATTTGGCGATGCCATGCCGTTAGCGCGCGTGCCGGACCTCACGATTCCCCTCGTCTTCACCTCGCGCTTCAAGGGCCACGGCGCGCTCGATGAGTGGATGATCAACGGCAAGTCCTGGCCTCATACCGATTCGATTGTTTTGCACGAGGGGTTGAGGCACCGGCTGGTTTTCGACAATCGCAGCACGGACGATCATCCCGTTCACCTGCACCGTCACAATTTCGAACTGGTGTCAGTTGGCGGCGCGACAACGAGCGGCGTGCACAAGGATGTGGTGATTGTGGAGGCGGGGACGAAGGTCGCAGTCGATGTGTTGGCGACAAATCCGGGTGACACGCTCTTCCATTGCCACCAGCAGGACCACATGGACATGGGATTCATGGCGCTGTTTCGGTATGCGCAAGTTATAAAGGCATGAATCGCCTCCGGATGATTCGAGGAATTTGTTGAAGCATTCAATTTTTCCCCTCATCGTTTGCATGGTGTGCGCGGTCGCAGCGCACGCGCAGGGCAACTACGAGATCCAGGTGTACGGCGCGGACACGGTGGCTCCGCGCAGCACAATGGTGGAGCTGCACTCGAATTTCACTGCCGAAGGCCATCCGGCCATGGACGGCGTGGCGGCCACCAACCATGCCGAGCACGAGACCGTGGAGATCACGCAGGGGATCAACGACTGGTCCGAAGTCGGTTTCTATATCTTTACCAGCGAGCAGAGCGGACTGGGCGTCGAGTGGGTGGGCGACCACATCCGGCCGCGCGTGCGCGTGCCGGAAAGGTGGCGCTGGCCGGTGGGCGTGAGCCTGTCGACGGAGGTCGGCTACCAGCGCGCGATCTTCTCGCCCGACACCTGGACGTGGGAGATTCGGCCGATCATCGACAAGACGACAGGGCGCTGGTATTTTGCAGTCAATCCCGCGCTGGAGCGCACCTGGCACGGGCCCGATGTGAATCTGGGAATCGACTTTTCGCCAGCCGTAAAAATCAGCTACGACTTTACCAAGCAGATTACCGGCGGCCTGGAATATTACGCCGACTACGGCAGCATCACGAACATTGCCAGCCTGCACAACCAGCAGCAACAGTTCTTCCCCGCGATTGACCTCAACGTGTCACCGAAGTGGGAGATCAACTTCGGCGTCGGTGTGGGTCCAACATCGGCCACCGACCACTGGATCGTGAAAGGCATCGTGGGCCGGCACTTCGACTGGGGAAAAAAGAAGCAGTAATGCGGAGCCGCGTCCGGCCTGGACGCGGCCCAACTTAAGAACCTGTCCAGAAACTCACAGTCTTGAAAGGGCACGGCTTCAGCCGTGCCGATGTCGACTCCATTAAGACGATCGGGCCTTTAGGCCCTGAGGGATGGCGTTCGGCCGGCAACAAGACATCCCTCAGCGGCTAAAGCCGTGTATCTGGACAGGCGTATACGGCACGGCTGAAGCCGTGCCCTTTCAAAACCCCTTCCGGGTTGCAGGTTAATGGGCAGATTCTAAAAACTTCAATCACCAAATGTGGCAGGCGTTGACCGGCATCATGGGTTGGCCCACCTTGCAACCGAAGGCCTCGCCAAATGCAGGCAGATTCTGCACCACGCCGTTGGCGCGGAACTGCTCTGGAGCATGGCCGTCGGTCTGCACGATTAGCCGAACCATTTCGGGCCGGCGGCTGCCGCACCAGTTCTGTCCGAAGGCGAGGAAGAACTGCTGCTGCGGCGTATAGCCGTCCTGCTTGGCATTCAAATCGATGCCTTTGCGCTTGGCATCGGCAAGGAATGCAAGATAGGCCAGGCGCAAACCGCCGTTATCGGCCGTATTCTCGCCCAATTCCAGTTTGCCGTTGAGTTTCACGTCTCCAACTGCCGTGAAATTGTTGTATTCCTGCACTTCGCAATCGGTCATGGCGTCAAACTTCTTGCGATCCTCAGCCGACCACCAGCCCGACAGATTGCCATAGCCGTCAAATTGGCTGCCTTCGTCGTCGAAACCGTGCGTCAGTTCGTGCCCGACAACGGCCCCAATGTGGCCGTAGATTTCGGCGTCGGTGGCATGTGGATCGTAAAACGGCGCCTGCAGAATTCCGGCGGGAAAGTTGATGTCGTTCATGGTGGGGTTGTAGTAGGCATTTACGGTCGCCGGAGTGGTGATCCATTCGCCCCGATCCACCGGCTTGCCGATTTTATTGAGTTCGCGCTTGTTCTCGAAATCCGCCGCTCGCAGGACGTTGCCCACCGCGTCACCCCGAACCACCGTCAAGGTCGAATAATCGCGCCATTTGTCGGGATAGCCAATCTTGTCGGCGACCAGATGGAGCTTGGACTCAGCAATGCGCTTGGTGGGATCGCTCATCCACGATTGCGCTTCCAGCTCCGTGCCCATCGCGGCTTCGATGTCGTGAACCATCTGCACGGTAAAGGCCTTGCTTGCGGCAGGAAAGTTTTTCGCCACGTACACCTGACCCAGCGCCATGCCCAATGCGTTGTCGGTGGCCGCGACGCACCGCTTCCAGCGCGCTTGCTGCTCCGGCTGACCCTCCAACTCGTGATTGTTAAATTTGAAGTCTTCCTGGCTCAGAGTTTTGGGCAGCGCATACTCGGGAACGGAACTGATCAGCTGCCAGCGCAGGTAGGCCTTGATGGTGTCGAGATCGGTCGAATCCAGAACAGACTGCAAGCCCTTGAAGAAATCGGGATTGGTGATATTCAGCTCCGCGATTCCGGGCACGCCGGTATCAGCAAAGAGTTCCGGCCAGTCGATCGCCGGTGTCAGCTCGGTCAGCTTGGCCGCAGGCAACAGGTGATAAATGTTCGCGGGGTCGCGGCGCGATGTGACGTCCATTGAAACCTTGGCCAGCGCGATTTCGAGGGCCATGATTTTCTGGGCATCGGATGCGGCCTGAGCTGCGGGCTCGCCCAGCAATTCAAGCATCTTCGCTACGTGCTCCACGTATTCCTTGCGCGTTTTCTCGGCTTCATCGCCCGTGCGGAAGTAATAGTCGCGCTCCGGGAGACCCTGCCCGCCTTGATCGACGGCGGCAATCTGCTTGCGCGCATCCTTGAAGTCCTGCTGCTCGCCATAGCTGAAGAAAGCGGCCACGTTGATCATCTGGTAATGCGCCAGCAGATCGGTCAGCTCCGTTTTGCTGCTCAGGGCCGCGATGCGGTCGAGCTCGGGCTGCAACGGCTTCAGGCCTTTAGCTTCAATCGCATCCTCATCCATGCAGCTCGCGTAGTAATCGCCGATTTTTTGCTCGCTAGCGGTGTGTTGCGCGCTCTTTTGCGCTACTTGATCGAGCAGGCCGCGCAGGATGTCCTGCGTATAGTCGTAGACGATATCGAACGAGCCGTACCCCCGCTTGTCCGGCGGAATCGGATAGAGCTTGCTGAAGTTTCCGCAGGCGTACTGGTAAAAGTTCACGCAGGGGTCCGCGCTGGTATCGATCAATTGCTTGTCGAGACCGGGTAGAAGTTGAACCTTCTGGGGAGCGCTGCTCGCCGGGGAGTTCGTGGCCTGGGCATGAACCACGGCCACACAGGGCGCTAGGGCGACTGCGCCCATCAGTCCGAACAGTGCAATGCGACAAAGTCGATTCATTCGATGGCTCCTGAAATTCAATCTTTGAGTGTAATGGCCCGCGGCTGTTTCAGGCCAGATAGACCATACGCAAGCGGAGGGAAACGGTTCCCATGAAGGGCCGGCGACAAACCGGAAGAATGTGGGGTTGCGAACAGGCCCGGGCCTGAAGGCCCATTGTTGAGCCTCGGTATTCAGGGGCCTGAAGGCCCCTGCTTCCTCCGCAGGGGCTGTTGCAAGACTGATTTTTGAAACCTGCTCTATGCCACCAGCGCCATGGCGCGGATGGTTTGCTTGCGCACGGTCAGCTTTTCGATCAGGTCGGTGCGCACCTCGTAGCCGCGGCCGGGCGTATCGGGAACGGCAATCTCACCTTCCGCCGAGACCCTGACTTCGGGCTCGATGATGTCCTCCGTCCAATAACGCGCCGAGGCGGAGACGTCGCCGGGCAGCGTGAATCCCTCCAACGTAGACAGTGCGATGTTGTGCGCGCGGCCAATGCCGGACTCCAGCATTCCGCCGCACCACACGGGAATGCCGCGCTCCATGGCGGCGTTGTGCACGGCGATGGCTTCAGAAAATCCGCCCACGCGGCCCAGCTTGATGTTGATGATCTTGCATGACCCCATCTCAATGGCGGCCAGCGCGTCGCGGCGGTTGCGGATGGATTCATCAAGACAGATGGGCGTGTTCAGCCGCTTCTGCAGCACGGAGTGAAAGTAGAAATCGTCGTGCCAGAGGGGCTGCTCGATCATGAGCAGGTCGAAGGCATCGAATGACTCGAGGTGCTCCTGGTCGTGCAAACGGTAGGCGGAATTGGCGTCGCAACTGAGCAGAATTCCAGGCCAGCGGCTACGCACGCGCTCGAAAACTTCTACGTCCCATCCGGGCTTGCACTTGAGCTTGATGCGCTGATAGCCGGCCGCCAGCTCGCGCTCAACGATCGTGAGCAGTTCGGGAATGGAGGACTGAATGCCGAGAGAAACGCCGCAGGAAATGCTTTCGCGGACGCCCCCGATGAGGCGGGAAAGAGAGATGCCTTCGCGTTGCGCCTCGAGATCCCACACGGCGTTTTCAAGAGCGGCCTTGGCCATGGGATTGCCGCGCACGGCGCGAAAGATGCGCGGGCACTCGCCACCGTGCTCCGGCGATTCGGCGGCCAGCATGGGACCCAGCTCGTTCAGCATCACCTGCCACGCGGTGTCGGTTGACTCGCCGGAGAAGAACGGCCGCTCGCCCGCAGTGCACTCGCCCCAGCCGATCAGCCCTTCGGAATGCACCTCGGCAAGCACGATTCTTCGGTTGCGGGTGACGCCAAAGCTGGTTTCAAACGGACGCACCAGCGGCATGTGCAGTTCGCGCAGGACGATTGCATCAATTCTCATTCGTTCCTCATGGTGAGTCCGGGTTGAGAAAGAGGGCCCAGTTCGTAGACACCATTGCCTTCGGCATCGAGAGAGAAATCTAGTACCGCCAGACCCCTGGAAAAAGCCTTTTGAAACCTCTGTTGATTCTCTAACTGAACATCGAAAGCCCGTTGGCGGGTTGCCTCGCCGGCCTTCCACCGCTCGATGGAGGCCGGAACCTGAATGCGTTCTTCGATGGTGCGTGCGACTGCCGGGCGCGAAGCAATGAGGGCCTCAACTCGCGGGGAATCCAGCTCCCACTCCGCTAAAAGGCGGTCAGTTGGAAGACCACCCTGCAGTCGAGATGAGGATACACCATAGAAATTCACACGGTATTCCCGGGAAATAGCGCCCAGCCTGTGGATATTTATAAAAGCGTTCTTGATTTCCAGCGGATCAAAGGTCCACTCCATATGCCGGATGCCGCGGGAAAGCGCCTCACGCCGTTGCTCCCATTTGAGTTGCGTGCCAAGGCCGCGGTTGCGGTGCGAGGGGCGAACCGCCAGCATGTGGGAGTGAATGTAAGGCTGAGGCCCCTGCGGAGTTGATTTCAGTCCCGGCAAAGACATGGCGAAACCGACCAGAGTTCCGTCAGGGCCCGAGGCCGCATCGCTTGCAAGGTCGCTGTCGAACGCGCCGAGCACCTGGCCGCCGATTCTTTGCGCCAACAGAAAAGTTTTGCGCGGAATGACGTCGCTTTCGTCGTAGCCCCAGGTCTCAATCTGGAGATCGACGCACGCCTGCATCTCATCCATTCCCGCGCAGGAGCGGATTCGGATCATGGGTTTACCTGCTCTGCCGGCTTCGATGCCGCAGCATCGGCTGCGAGCGTCCGCTTGGCCCGCACCCACAGCGCTTCCAATTCGTTCGGCGACAGTTCCTCGAGAGGCTGCGGCGCGGCCAGCTCCATCTCGCGAAAGCGCTGCCGGAAACGGAGATTGCAGTTGCGCAGCGCCATCTCTGCATCCACGCCGAGATGGCGGCCGAGGTTGACGACGGTAAACAGCAGGTCGCCGAGTTCGGCTTCGACGGCCGGCTTGCGCGCAGGATCGGCGGAAGCGGCTTCAGCTTCCAGTTCGGCGGTCTCCTCGACGATTTTGGGCAGCAGATCGCGCCAGGTCGGCCAGTCGAAGCCGGATTTCTGCGCTTTGGCGCCGAGTTTGGCGGCTTCAGCCAGTGCCGGCACAGCGCGCAGCACAGAATCCAACCGCGACGGCTCCTCTGCTTTCTCGCTCCCTTGCTCCCTTGCTTCCTCGCTCCCCGTCTTCAGTTGCAATGCCCCGGCCGCTTCTGCCGCCTTGATCTCCTCCCAGTTGCGCAGGACGGCATCGGCTGAGCCTTCCACATTGGCGTCGACGTCGGCACGATTGCCGGCGGCGCGTGCAGCCTCGTCGCCAAAGACATGCGGATGGCGGCGCACCAGCTTGCGATTCAAAGAGTCGAGCACATCGGCGATGGTGAAGTGGCCCTCGTTGGCGGCCATTTCCGCGTAAAACAGCACCTGGAGAAGCAAATCGCCGAGTTCCTCAGGGAGATGCGCGAAGTCGCGGCGCTCGATGGCGTCAAAGACCTCGTAGGCCTCTTCCAGCGTGTATTTGCGGATGGAATCGAAGGATTGCTCGCGGTCCCAGGGACAGCCGCCGGGAGCGCGAAGACGGGCCATGATGGCCACGGACTGCTCAAACAACGCCGCCGCCCGCGCCGGGTCGGTGACGTTTTGCGGCGTGGAATTCTTTTGGCTGGAGTGCGCCGGCGGAAGATCCATGCACCTTCAGTGTACCCTGCAGGGCGTGGCAGCAAGGATGGGCGCGTCTCACGAAAGCCGTTGCCGGGACCGCATATTAAGACCACGCGTCGAGCGACTATACTCTGTCTACAATGATTCCGATTTATGTGACCGTTTTTGCGGGGGTTCTGGGGTTGGCGTTTGGGAGTTTTCTGAACGTTTGCGCAACCCGGTGGCCAGAAGAAGAGAGCAGCGTCAGGGGCCGCTCGCATTGCCGAACCTGCGACCGCACTCTGGCATGGTGGGAAAACATACCGCTCCTTAGCTGGCTGGCATTACGCGGTCACTGCCGGACCTGCAAGGCGTGGATAGGCTGGCGGTATCCGCTGGTGGAGCTGGCAGTGGGCGCCCTTTGGGCGTTTTCCGCGTGGCACACCTTCCTTGAGGCCCCTGAGCTCAGCACGGGGACGATGACCTTCAACGCAGCCACCGCCTTGGCAAACGGGATCGCCCGGCTCATCTTTCTGTGGATTCTGGTGGCATTGGCCGTGATGGACATGGAAAATCTGTGGCTGCCCGATCGGCTCACTTATTCCGGCATCGCCCTGGGATTTGCGCTGGCATGCGCGCGCGGCGGTATTTACGCGTCGATGCGTTTCGGCGGCGGGTTCGACGAATGGAGACACTATGTCTCTTTGTCCGTCTTCTATTGGTTTATCGGTGCCCTCGCGGCCGCAGCAGGCATCCTGGTCATCCGCTGGATTTACATCATGATCAGCGGCCGGGAGGGGATCGGCCTGGGTGACGTCAAACTGATGGCCATGGTCGGCGGATGGCAAGGCGTCCATTGTGCGGCGCTTGCCTTCGGAATCGCCGTCATTCTCGCCGCTCTCTTCGCACTTGTGCTACTGGTTCTGCCGTCGGCACGCGCCAGCAAGAAACCCTGGAGACTGAAGAAGCTTCCCTTCGGAACATTCCTTTCGATCGGCGCGGCGGTGAGCGCCTTTTGGGGCGTGCCCCTGGTCGCTGCCTATCTGAGCTGGGCCGGGCTCTGACGCAATCCCGGCGGGTTTATTGCGGCGACGCAGAGGGCTGCGCGGGTTGCGGCGGCTTGGCGTTGGCGATGGCAGGATCCTGAAGAGCCTTGCGGGCCTCTTTGGCGTGGTGGCTGCCGGGATCGTAGTCCATCACCTTCTGGTAATTCGCGCGGGCGTCTGCAAACTCGCCCATGTGACGCTCGGCCTCAGCCAATCCCCAATAGACATCGGGATTATCGGGGTCGAGTACCAGTGCGGACTGGAAGCGCGACAGCGCCGCTTTCCAATCCTTACGGTCGAGATAGTACTGGCCGACGCTCTCGTCCTCGGCCGCGGTTTCCTGATGCTCGGGTGCGGCCTGTTCTCCCTTGCGATGGTGCTTTCCCGGTTGCACATCGTCGTCAGCGGGAGGAAGCAGGTCGCGCATCCCCGCCAGACTCGAACTGGAACTCTGCTGCTGACTCTCGGCCGCAGCTCCCGCGTCTTCCGGACTGCGCACCGGATCCACGTCGTCGGCAGGCATGGGGATGCGGCCCGCCCGGGTTTCGTCGCTGTCCCCGGGGATCGTGCCGGGCGAGTTTCGCGACGGCATCACGGGAATATCGCTGGTGTCTTCAGGGAACGGATTTTGGTTCGATTGCGTTTGCACGCGGGGCGGTGTTTGTGCGGCAGGAGGGTTTTTGGCATCGGCAGCGGGCTGGCTTTGCCCTGTACCGGAGGCATTGCCGGTGCCCTGGGATTGCGCGCACAGCCGCGGCCCTGCGGCTACAAGGCACAGCAGCACCAGCGCCATCGAAAATGCCACCTTCACTTCTAAACCCCTCGCCTCTTTGACGCGAACTTCGCTCTGCCGCGGTCGAATTCGGCCATCCATGGAGGACCCGCGTCCCATCAAAGGATCGCACATTTGCACAGGGCTTTTCATCCGGCCTCTGGCCTTGGCGCCGTACGTGGTGACTCTCTTTTTGGACTCGGCATCCGCTTATTGGTCATAATCGGCCGGTTTCGCACCCATACCCATCGATTCTCAGGACGCAATTTTCCACGCGGCGCTTCCCTGCCCCGGAACGATAGAATCTCTGAAGGCTGCCTGACTTCCGGCAGCCGCTTGAGGAGTGGTGCCCGCATGGGTTATCAGGTTCTGGCCCGCAAATACCGGCCGCAGCGCTTTGCCGACGTGGCCGGCCAGGACCACGTTACCCGCACCCTGCTGAATGCGCTGGAACAGAACCGCATCGCGCACGGCTACATTTTCTCAGGGCATCGCGGCATCGGGAAAACCACCATTGCACGCATTCTGGCCATGGCGCTGAACTGCCGCACTGCGGTGGGTTCCGCCGAGCGGCCGACGCCGGAGCCTTGCGGCGTGTGCGACGCCTGCACGGAGATTCGCCAGGGCAACGCGGTGGACGTGATCGAGATCGACGCCGCCACCAACCGCGGCATCGACGAGATTCGCGAGCTGCGCGATGCGGCGCGCTACTCGCCGGCGCGCGACCGGTACAAGGTGTACATCCTTGACGAGGCGCACCAGATTACTGAAGCTGCGTTTAACGCGCTGCTGAAGACGCTGGAAGAGCCACCGGCGCACGTCATCTTCATGATGGCGACAACGGAGCCCGAGAACATTCCGCAGACCATCCGCTCGCGTTGCCAGCACTTCAGCTTTCACGCGGTCAAGTTCGACGACATTTTGGCGCAGTTGAAGATGATTGCTGCTGAGGAAAAGGTTGCGGCCGACGAAGAAGCGCTGGCTCTCTTGGCCGAGGCCGGCGACGGGTCGATGCGCGACGCGCTCTCCATCATGGACCAGGCGATTGCGTCGGCGCCGCTCGAAATTGTCCAAGGGGCGGGCCGGCCCAGGCTTTCGTCAGAGCAGATTCGCGAACTGATGGGCGCGGTGCCGAGTACAGTGTTTGAAAAACTGCTCGAAGCCGTGGCCGCTGCCGAGAGCGCTCCGCTGATGGAGCAACTGAATTTGCTGATGAACGCCGGGCATAGTCCGTTGTCGCTGGCGCGGCAGATGGTGCGCTACCTGCGCAATACCCTCATGGCTAAACTGGGCGGCGAGCAAACGGAGTTGCTGCAGATTTCCGCCGACGAGCGGGCGCGTGCGGCGCGCACGGCGCTGCTTTTCAGCGAAGAAGAGCTGACGCGGAATTTGCAAATTGTGCTGCGCACCTTCGACGATTTGAATTACCGCCAGGAACAGCGTTTCCATCTGGAACTGGGACTGCTCAAGCTGATCCACGCCCAGCGATTGCTGCCGATTGAGGAACTGCTGAGCGGAGTGGCTGGAGGAACTGGCGCGAGAACCCAGACGAGCGCGCCGCGCGCGAGCGCAAGCAGTGCACGGCCGGCGGGTTCGTCTTCAGTTGCAGCAGGTGCGCCGGCACGAGAACCGAGCGGTTGGAATCGAGCACCATCCCCGCGGCAGAGCGCCGGGCCGGAAAGCGGCGCGATCGTCGGCAGATCGGCCGCGACCGCCGAGTCTGCGATGCCGGGGAGCACGGTCGCGCGCGAACTTTCACCCTTCCCTGCCGTGGCTGCGCAGGCCACGGGGTATGCATCGACTGAAACGCTCACCGAGGGCGCGCTCGCCAAGGCGCCTGAAACCGCCAATGCGACAGGCGTAGGGTTGAGTGTTGAATCGATCCGCCAGGACATTGTTTCCGCGCTGGCCACTGCAGGGCACGGTTCGGCAGCGCAGTTGCTGGGCAACGGCGCCTGGCGGCTGGAGAGCACGAGCGTGCATGTTGCCGTGCCGGGGATGGGCAAGAAGATGCTTAGCCTGACGGTGAATGCCGCCGCGGAGAAGATTGTGCGCCAGGAACTGCAGCGGCTGGGCGCGCCCACGCGTTTTGTCGTGTCCGCCGGCGAGGGATCGGCTCCGGCGGTGGTTGTGGCGCCCGTTGCGCTGGTGGGCAGCGTGCAGGAGGCGGCGCTTGCGCACCCGTTAGTGAAGCGCGCGCAGGAGATTTTCAAGGCCGAAGTCCGCAGCGTAGTCGATTTGCGGTCGAAGTGAAAAGACAGCTGCTAGCTTCTAGCTTTAGCTTTTAGCTTTTAGCCTTTTGTGGTCGGGCGAATGTTTGGTTTTGAAAGGGCACGACTTTAGTCGTGCCGGAAGTGGCGTAGAATCAGCGGGGCTTTAGCCCCTGAGGGATGTTTTTCGAGATCTGAACTTCTTTGAGAGACATCCAGGGAGAACACGACCAGGATGATTAATCCGCTCAAAATTTCGGAGATGCTTTCCAAAGCCGGCGAAATGCAGGAAGAAGTTCAGCGCAAGCTGGGAGAGACCGTGGTGGAGGCCTCGAGCGGAGGCGGCGCGGTGACCGCGACCATGAACGGCAAGAAAGAATTGCTCAGGATCCACATCGATCCCTCTGCAGTGATGAGCCTGAGCGGCAGCCAGCCCGATGTGGAGATGCTGGAGGATTTGATTGTGGCCGCGGTGAATGAGGCCGGACGCAAGGCCGATGAGGCCATCAAGTCAAGCGTGCAGGGCTTGCTGGGCGGATTGAAGCTGCCGGGAATGAGCTGATGCCGGAACGCGTCAGCGTTTCGATCGAAGGAGGCGGGAACATTGTCACGCTATGCCGAGCCGATGGCCCGGCTCATTGAGGAACTGAAGAAACTGCCCGGCGTGGGCACCAAGAGCGCGCAGCGCTACGCCTTCCACTTGCTGCGCTCGAGCGACGAGGACGCCGCGGCTCTGGCCGACGCCGTGCGCGGATTGAAGGCCAGCCTGCGCCTCTGCTCCATCTGCAACAATGTGACGGATATCGACCCCTGCGCCTACTGCGCAAGCCCAACGCGGAACCAGCGGCTGGTCTGCGTGGTGGAAGAACCAACGAATATCGAGGCCGTGGAGCGCACGCAAATGTATCAGGGCGTCTACCACGTGCTGCATGGCACGCTTTCGCCACTGCACGGCGTGGGTCCCGACCAGTTGCGCTCGGGAACCCTGATCGCCCGCGTGGAGCGCGGCGAGGTCGACGAGGTGATTCTCGCCACCAGCCCCACGCTCGAAGGCGAGGCCACAGCGAGCTGGTTGGCAACTGCGTTGCGCAGCCTTTCCGTCAAGATCACGCGCATTGCCACCGGCGTTCCCGCCGGAAGCGACATTGAGTATGCCGATGAGGTCACGATGGCGCGCGCCATTGAAGGACGGCGAGAGGTTTAGCGAGTCGGCAAGTCAGCGAGTCAGCAAGTCGGCGGTTGCCGCGGCTGGATAAGCAGCACGCCACCGCAAAAAAGAAAAGCGGGAAAGCCGGATAGCTCATCCCGCACGAAGGTGGCTTGGGAAGCCGCTGCGTTGAACACTATTTCGACAACTGATCGAGCGCGAGGTTCAGCTCCAGTACGTTCACGCGTGGCTCGCCGAGAAAGCCGAGTTGGCGCGATGTGGTGTGGTCCGCGACCAGCTTTCGCAACGTATCCTGATCGATGCCGCGCGCCTGCGCGATACGCGCGACCTGGTAGTAGGCATTGTCGGGCGTGATGTCGGGGTCGAGGCCCGAACCCGAAGTGGTCACCATGTCGATGGGCACGGGCTTGCCCTGGTTCTGCGCGGCCAGCTTGTCGATGTCGCCCTGAATGCGCGTGACCAGCGCTTTGTTCGACTGGGCCAGGTTGGTGCCACCGGAAGCCGTGCCGTCATAGCCGTTGCCCGCTGCCGAGGGACGCGGATGAAAGTACTTGTCCGAGGTGAAGCTCTGCGCGATCAGCTCCGAGCCGATCACCGTGCCGTCCTTGAGTTCGATGAGGCTGCCACCGGCCTGATGGTGAAAGAGCACGCTGGCGAGCCCTGTCATCAGCAGCGGATAGCCCAGGCCGAACAGGACCGCGGTGATGAGTGTGAAGCGAATGGATGTCTTCCAAACCGAATGCACGTCGAAACTCCTTGAGACCTTGTAACAGGGGCTAAAGCCCCCAATGAATCTTTGCTGCGTGTACGGCATGACTCAAGTCATGCCCTGATACAAAACGCTACGCCAAATGCAGCGCAACCAGGCACACATCGATGGCCTTGATGCCGATGAACGGAATAATGATGCCGCCCACACCGTAGATCAGCAGGTTGTTGCGCAGCAGGACGTCGGCCGGCTTGGGCTCGTACTTCACGCCCTTCAGCGCCAGCGGGATCAGCGCCACAATAATGATCGCGTTGAAAATGACCGCCGACAAAATTGCGGAGTTGACTGTGGCCAGATGCATGATGTTGAGCGCCTTCAGCACCGGGAAGACTCCCATGAACATCGCCGGGATGATGGCGAAGTACTTGGCCACGTCGTTGGCGATGGAAAACGTAGTCAGAGCGCCGCGCGTCATCAGAAGCTGCTTTCCGATCTCCACAATCTCAATGAGCTTGGTGGGATTGGAATCGAGATCGACCATGTTGCCGGCCTCTTTTGCCGCCTGGGTGCCGGAGTTCATAGCCACGCCCACGTCGGCCTGCGCCAGCGCGGGCGCGTCGTTGGTGCCATCGCCGGTCATGGCGACGAGCTTGCCCTTGCCCTGCTCGCGCTTGATCAGATCCATCTTGTCCTTGGGCTTGGCCTCGGCAAGGAAGTCGTCCACGCCGGCTTCGCGCGCAATCACGGCCGCGGTCAGCGGGTTGTCGCCGGTGATCATGATGGTGCGGATGCCCATGGCGCGGAGGCGCGCAAGGCGCTCCTTCAGGCCGCCCTTGACGACATCTTTCAAGTAAATGACGCCGAGGGCCGAGGAATTTTCGGCGACAACCAGAGGCGTACCACCCAGGCGGGCGATTTCTTCCACACTCTCGCGAACCTTTTGCGGCAGCGCCGCGCCCTGCTCCTCAAGGAAGCGTGCGATGGCGTCGACGGACCCCTTGCGGATGCGCGTGCCCGGCAGATTGACGCCGCTCATGCGGGTTTGCGCGGTGAAAGGCACGAACTCGGCATGAATGCCGCCCAGATCGCGGCCGCGCAGGTTGTACTTTTCTTTAGCTAATACAACAATCGAACGCCCTTCGGGAGTTTCGTCGGAGAGCGAGGCCAGTTGCGCCGCATTGGCCAGCCGCTCCTGGCTCACGTCCGGTGCGGGCATGAATTCCGTGGCCTGGCGATTGCCCAGGGTGATGGTTCCGGTCTTGTCGAGCAGCAGCGTGTTCACGTCGCCGGCGGCTTCCACGGCGCGTCCGCTCATGGCCAGCACGTTGTACTGCACAAGGCGGTCCATGCCCGCGATGCCGATGGCCGAAAGCAATCCGCCGATGGTGGTGGGAATGAGGCACACCAGCAGCGAAACCAGCACGAAAACGGTTTGCGGCGCGTGAGAGTAGATAGCGAAAGGCTGCAGCGTGACCACGGCCAGCAGAAAGATGATGGTGAGGCCGGAGAGCAGAATGCTGAGCGCGATCTCGTTGGGCGTCTTCTGGCGCGTGGCGCCTTCGACCAGCGCGATCATGCGATCGAGAAAAGTTTCGCCGGGATTGGAGGTGATCTTTACCTTGATCCAGTCCGACAGCACCTTGGTGCCGCCGGTCACGGCCGAGCGGTCGCCGCCGGCTTCGCGAATGACGGGAGCCGACTCGCCGGTAATTGCCGACTCATCCACCGACGCCACGCCTTCGATGACCTCGCCGTCGCCCGCGATGTAGTTGCCGGCCGCAACGTAAATCACATCACCTGCGCGCAACGATCCGCTCACCACTTCTTCAAAGCTGCCATCGTCCTTGTAGCGCTTGGCGATGGTTTCGCCCTTGGCCTTGCGCAGGGTATCGGCCTGCGCCTTGCCGCGGCCTTCGGCCATGGCCTCGGCAAAGTTGGCGAACAGCACCGTGAACCACAGCCAGAGCGTGATCTGCAGATTGAAGCCAAAGCGTCGAAAACCATGGAGAGCGTCGACAATCAACAGCGCCGTGGTGAGCACGCTGCCCACTTCCACCACAAACATTACGGGGTTCTTGACCATGCCACGCGGATCGAGCTTGCGCACGCTGTCCAGCGCTGCCTGGGCCATGATCTGCGTATTCCAAAGACTCATTTTTTTAGCCATGACAGTCCGTTTCGTAAAGCAGCTTTTAGCTGTTAGCTTTCAGCTTTTAGCTCGCTTTGCTGGCGCGAGCTACTTAAGATGCTCCGTTGGCTTTTAGCTAAGAGCTAAAAGCTAACGGCTAATAGCTCAAAACAACGTTCCAGTGCGCAGCAGCAGGTGTTCCAGAATCGGTCCCAGGCTCAGCGCCGGGAAGAATGTGAGCGCGCCCACGATGAGTACCACGCCGACCAGCAACACCGCGAAGAGCGTGGAGTTCACCGGGAAAGTGCCGGGGGAGGGCGGAACGCTCTTCTTCATAGCCAGATTGCCGGCCAGCGCCAGTACCGGAATCATCATGAGGAAGCGGCCGATGAGCATATCCCAGCCCAGGCAGACGTTGTACCACCAGGTGTTGGCGTTCAGGCCCGCGAAGGCCGAGCCGTTGTTACCCGCGCCGGAGGTAAACGCGTAGAGGATCTCGCTGAATCCGTGCGGCCCCTGGTTGGTGAGCGAGGAAAGTCCCACGTTGGGCAGCAGCACGAAGACCGCGCTGAAGGTGAGAATCACCAGCGGGAAGATGAGCGCGTAGAGCATGGCCATCTTCACGTCGTAGGCCTCGATCTTCTTGCCCAGGTATTCCGGAGTGCGGCCCACCATGAGTCCTGCGATGAAGACCGACAGCACCACGAAGATGAGCATGCCGTACATACCGGAGCCCACGCCGCCAAAGACCACTTCACCGAGCATGATGTTCGAGAGCGGAATCATGCCGCCCAGCGGCGTAAAGCTGTCGTGCATGCTGCTGACGGCGCCGCAACTGGCGTCGGTGGTGATGGTGGCGAACAATGCGCTCTCGGCGATGCCATTGCGCACTTCCTTGCCCTCCATGTTGCCGCCGGGCGCGGTTGCGGAGCGCGTTTGCACGGCCCCGTGAATCAGTGGATGCGGCTGCGACTCGGCCCAATAGCAGACCGTGAAGCCGACCGCAAAGAGCGCGAACATGGCGCCGAAGACCGCCCATCCGTGACCGGGCGAGCCGGTCATGCGGCCCAGGGTGTAGGTGAGGCCGGCAGGAATGATGAAGATCGACAGAATCTGAAAGAAATTCGAAAGCGGAGTGGGATTCTCATAAGGATGGGCGCTGTTGGCGTTGAAGAATCCTCCGCCGTTGGTGCCCAGCATCTTGATGGCTTCCTGCGAGGCTACCGGGCCCTGTGCGATGGTTTGCGCCGCCCCTTCGACGGTGTGCACTGCGGTGTAGGGATGCAGGTTCTGCGGAACACCCTGCCAAACCAGCAGCAGCGCGTAGACGATGCAGGCCGGCAACAGCACGTAGAAGAGGGTGCGGGTCATGTCGACCCAGAAGTTGCCGATGGTGCCTGTGGTAGTGCGCTTGATGCCGCGAATCAAAGCCACAGCCACGCAAATGCCCAACGCTCCGGACCAGAAGTTATGCGTCGCCAGACCGGCCATCTGCGTCAGATAGCTCATCGTGGTCTCGGGAGTATACGACTGCCAGTTGGTGTTGGTGGTAAAGCTGGCGGCGGTATTCCAGGCCAGATCGGGTCCCACGGCGGCCAGATGCTGCGGATTGGCCCAGCCCTGAACGAAGCCCTGCAGGCGCTCCAGCGCGTAGGTGAGCACCAGGCTCACGGCGGAAAAGCCCAGGGCCGCAAAGGCATACTCCCGCCAGTTCATCTCCTTGTCGGCATGGACGCCGCAGAGCTTGTAGAGAAACCTCTCGACCGGGCGAAACACCGGATCGAGCCAGGTGCGCTCGCCTTCAAGAACGCGCGCCAGGTAGATGCCGACGGGGCGAACCGTGGCGAGCAGGACGAGACAAAAGATGGCAAATTGCAGCCAGCCGTTGACGGACATTTCAGAATTTCTCCGGGAATAGCAGCGTGAGCGTGAGATAAACCAGCAAGAGAACCGAAAGCACCAGCGCGGTTGCCGAAATCCATTCGATGTGCATGGGCTACCTCAACTTCTGGCATGCCTTGACGTAGAGAAACGCCAAGGCGAAGAAAACGGCGGTGAACAGCAGCATGATTGCGTCTTGCATCGAAGATCTCCCTCTGCCGGCCAGTATCAAGCGGGCAGGATCTCTCTAAACAATCGATTCCGTTCGTGGTGCATCGGCTCTACCGGAGCGGGCACAGGAATTCGGGTTGCGATGCGGCCCTGGCCTCGCTAAACAGCTAAACCGAGATTCATTGTGTTTTCTGACAGGTTTGAGTATCGAAAAGAGTTCCTAAATAAACCGTAAGGATTTAAGCCGTACGGCGATAACCCCTGAAAAATCAGCGAGCGCATGGCGCGCTATGCCCACATTGCGATACGCGGGCCGTGTCCTCGTCTACTCTTCGTTGCCCGTCCAGCCCTCGGGAATGAAGCGGTAACCCACCCAGGGCTCGGTCTGAATGTATTGGCGGCCGGTCTCGGTTTCGAGCTTTTTTCGTAATTGCCCGACAAAAACCCTCAGGTACTCGGGCTGGTGGGCCGATTGTGCACCCCAGACGGCGGTCAGGAGGGCGCGATGCGTCATCACCTTGCCGGCATTGCGGGCAAGATGCAGCAGCAGATCGAACTCCTTGGGCGTCAGGTGGATGGGCTTGCCCTGCACGGTGATGGTGTGCGCGTGGGAGTCCACCACAAAGTCGCCTACCTCAATGGCGGCCGTGGTGCGCTCCGGAGCGCGGCGCAGATGCGCCCGCACGCGCGCCAGCAACTCCTGAATGCTGAAGGGCTTGGTGACATAGTCATCGGCGCCGGCGTCGAGCGCCTCCACTTTCGACCGCTCGTGCTCGCGGACCGACAGGACGAGTACCGGCGTGGAGCCCCGCGTGCGGATCATGCGGCAGACGTCAACCCCGCTCATGCCCGGCATCATCAGGTCGGTAATCACCAGGTCGGGCAACCAGTCGCGAAAGACGCGCAAGCCCTCTTCAGGATCGTTGGCCGTGCGCACGTCGTAACCCTGCGCAGACAGCGCGGCGCGCAGCACCCGCGTAATCTGCGATTCGTCGTCGATCACCAGAATGCGTCCAGGCATCTTACCCTTCTCTCCACCGAAGATTAGATCATTTTCCCACCGGGAATCACATCACTGCGTGCGCCATTTCACAAAGCGCAAAAGGCAATTATGATTCCGGTGAGGAATTCGATGCGCGTACGCGCCTATTCCGGGCACATTCTTCGCTGGTTTCTGGCCACGGCCACGGCCATGTTCACCAACTTTCTGCTGGTCTGGCTGGGCGCCAATTCCACCACCGCGGGAATGGTCTTTCTGGTGCTGGTGGTGTGGTCGGCGAGCCAGGCTGGGATCGCTCTTTCGCTTTACATGGCGGCTCTGTGCGCGCTCTTCTTCGACTATTATTTTCTGCCTCCCGTCCACACATTTCGGCTGGTGGGCGCGCAATCCTGGGTGGAGATGGTCTCGTTCGCACTGGGTTGCGTCGTGGTGAGCCGGTTGGCCGAACGTGCGCGGAGACAGGCTTTGCGCGCCGAACAACGGCAGGTGGACGTGGAGCGGCTGTACGCCCTAAGCCAGGAGATGATGCTCTTTGAGGACGCCGACAAGCTGATCCGCGACCTGCCCGGGCTGATCAATCGCATCTTTGCGCTCGACGGCGTCATTCTGTACGTTTGCGACCACGACCGCTTCTATTCCTCGAGCGGCGAAACGCCGCCCAGCATCCGTGCGCACATGCAGGCCTTGACGGAGGGTTTGAGCCCTACGCTGGTTCCGCTGGCTGGCTACCATTCCACATCGCTGATGCTGGGATTGCGGTCCGTGGGCGCCCTGGCATGGCGGCCGGAGTCGCTATCGCGCGAAGTTTCCGCGGCCATCAGCGGCCAGGTCGCGATTGCGGTGGCGCGCTCTATTGCGATAGAGACCACGGCCCGCGTGGAGGCTGCCCGCGAAGGCGAGCGGCTGCGTACCGCGCTCATCGATTCCCTCACCCACGAACTGCGCACTCCGCTCACCTCCATTCGCGCCGCTTCCACAACTCTGGTGGAGAGTGCGGGCATGGACGAGGCCACACGGTCCGATATGGCGCACATCATCGACGAAGAGGCGGCGCGGCTCGATCTGCTCATAGGCGAGGCCGTGGAAATGGCCGAGATCGACGCCAACGTGGTGAAGGTGAAGATGAGCCCGCAGAATCCACGTGCGCTGCTCGACCAGGCCGTCGAGGAGTCGCGCAAAATTTTGGCCGCGCACAAGGTGAGCATCGCGGTAGAGGAGGAAAACCGCCCCGGCGGCGATGAATCGGCCTCAGGAGAGTCGGTCTCGGGCGAATCAGTATGGATCGATCCGAAACTGCTGGGCCGGGTCTTGCGCCACCTGCTTGAAAACGTGGCTGGCCACACGCCGCCCGGCAGCCGCGTGACCCTGAGCTGCAAGCGCAACGACGACCGGCTGGAGTTTTGCGTGCAGGATAACGGCCCCGGCATCGACGCCCTCGATCTGCCACTGATCTTTGAGAAGTTCTATCGGGGCAAGCACCGCACCGGCCGGCGCAAAGGATCGGGCATGGGTCTGGCCATCACCCGCGCCATCCTGATTACCCACGGCGGAGGCATCGAAGCCTCCAACATTCCCGGCGGCGGCGCGCGTTTTCGCTTCTGGGTGCCGCTGATCGAACGAGAGCCGAGCCGGCAGTGACTCATTCGCGAGCCGCGATCCGGCGCAGAAGAAACTCCGTGCCTCATCCTTTCCGCGTTTTTTGCGGAAAGGGTGGGACAGCATGATTTGAGTCACTAGGGCAGGATCACGATTTCGGTTCCTGGCTCCAGTCGCAAACAATCTCGCGGCGTTTTTCGCTGCTCTCCACAGCCCATTCGAGCAGCCGCGCCACGCGCCAGCCGTCCAGCCCCGTGACCGGAGCGGCGGCCTTACCCAGCAGCGCATCGCGAATGCCCGCGTAGTAGAGCCGGTAGTCGCCCGTGACTGCCGGAACGGGCCGGCTGACCGAGCCGCCGTCGATGTCCACGTACAACAAGCCCCATGCCGAGGAAGGTTCCTGGCCCCAGGAGGCGTCTTCAATCCGCGTGATCTTGGTGAGCGCAGCCTCCTGCGGGTCCACGCCTTTCTTCACGTACCCGCCACGCGTCCCGCGCAGGCGATAGCGTGGCGCCGCCTTGAGCGAGAGCAAATTGGAGGCGACAGTCACGATTAGACCCGGATAGCGCAAGCGGATGGTGAACGAATCGTTGGGTCCTGCTCCATCTCTTTCGCGCAGCACTTCGGCGCTCACCCCCTCCGGCTTGCCGAAGAGGGCCAACGGCTGATCGACGAGGTGCGGCCCCAGGTCCTGCAGCATGCCGCCGGAATCAACGTCCTCCTTCCACAGCCGCTCGGTCAGGCGAGCGGGACGCCAGCGGTCAAAGCGGGATTCGAAGGCCACCAGCCGGCCCAGCGCGCCTTCATGCAATAGTTTCTGAACCGTCAGAAAGTCACTGTCCCAGCGGCGGTTATGAAACGGCGCAAGCAGCGCTTTGTGCTTTTGCGCGAGGCCGATCAACTCGGCGGCTTCGGCCGATGTCAGCGTCATCGGCTTGTCCACGACGACGTTCTTACCGGCGCTCAAGATCTCTTTGGCGAGCGCGTAATGCGTACCGTTCGGCGTGGCGACGACGAAGAGCCCCAGCGAGCTGTCGTCCAGCATGGCCTCGAGCGAACGGTACACATTGATGCCGGGATAGCGCTCGGCGGCCTTGTTGGTGCTGCGTTCCATCACCGCGGCCAGTTCAAGACCCTCGACCGATGAAAGCAGCGGACCGTGAAAAACGCGGCCTGCCATGCCGAAACCCACCAAACCTACGCGAATCATCGAACCCTTCCTTTGCGGCCAGCTCCGCGAACTCCGCTAACTCCGCTCGCTTCTAGCCATCGAGTTTAAACCGGGTCTCCGCCAGATGGTAAAGCCGCCGCCACACCAGCCGGTTCATGGTGACCACCATCAGCGAGATGAAGATGGTGGCCAGCAGCAGCATGGAAAAACGGCCGCTGTCGGTGGCCGCATCAATTTGCGCGCCGAGGCCGATGGTCGAAAGCGTCACGCCCTTCACGCGCGAATACTCGGCCATCACCGATGCGTTCCACGCGCCGCCCGACGCCGTCACCATCCCCGTGATGAGGTAAGGAAAGATGCCGGGAAGGATGAGCTTGGTCCAGCGCTGCCAGCGCGTGAAGTGGTAAAGCGAGGCAACCTCACGCAGGTCCGAGGGGATGGACATGGCGCCGGCGATCACGTTGAACAGGATGTACCATTGCGTGCCCAATAACATGAGCGCAATCGACCCGATGCCAAGGCCGCCACCGATGCGCACCAGCGCCATGAGCAGAATCGGGAAGAACGCCGTCGCCGGCACCGAAGCCAGGATCTGCGCGATGGGCTGCACGACGCGTGCCAGCCGTGGGTTGAGGCCGATGGCCACGCCGACGGGAATCGTCCACGCGGCAGAGAGGACCAGCGCGACGTTCACGCGCAAAAAGGTGGCGGCAGCGCCCTCGAGCAACAGGTGCAGATCGGCCCAGGTGACATCCCTGAGCATGAGCACGGCCTGTGCGGCGGCCCAGCAAACGGCCATCGCGCCCGCCGCGGCCACCGTCCAAAGAAGCGGAGAGACTTTGCCGGACCTGGTCTCGTCGAGTGGCTTTACCACGCGGCATTCCTTGCTTTGCGCAAGACGCCGGTAGACCGGCTCTTCCACGTGATCCCAGATCTTGCCGGGAAGCGTTTGATAGATTTTGGAGCGGCGAAGGAGTTCGAGGATGGGCGAAGTGACCTGCTCGGCGGATTCCACCTGTTCGAATTTGAACTTGTCGCTCCAGGCAATGAGCGGACGCCACACAAGCTGATCGGTAGCAACGACAATCAGGATCACGGTTGCGATGCCGGCGAGCAAGGCGCGCACGTCGCCGGCGTAAGTTGCGGTTTGGATGTAGCTGCCCAGGCCGGGAAGCTGGAAGTTGCGATCGCCCATGGTAAAGGTTTCGCAAAAGATGAGCGCGAACCAGCCGCCGGCCACGGAAACGATGGAGTTCCACACCAGGCCGATGGTGGAAAAGGGGATTTCGAGCTGCCAGAAACGTTGCCAGCCGGAATAGCGAAAGATGCGCGACGCCTCCAGCATCTCGCGCGGTATGGTTTTAAGCGACGAGTAAAAGCTGAAGGCCAGATTCCACACCTGGCCGGTGAAGATGAGCAGAATGACGCCCATCTCGATGCCGAGTTGGTGGCCGGGAACGAGCGAGACCATGGCCAGCACCACGGGCGGCAGAAAACTGAGCACGGGAATCGACTGCAGAATGTCGAGGACCGCGACCATCCAGGGCTCGACGCGCGGGTTGTAGGCGGCGATGTATCCGTAGGTGACGGCGAAGGCCAGGCTGAGAAAGTACGCAATGGTCATGCGCACGATCGAATAAAAAGCATAGATGGGCAGGGCGCCGATCGCGCTTGAGATGGGCACCATCGGAACCGGCTTCTGGAACCAATAGACGCCGGTCGAGACGACGGCGAAGAAAACCGCCAGGGCGCAGGCCGCCACGCCCAGATCGATGATGAAGGGCGTGGTGCGAGCGGTGACCAGAGTGCGTGCGAGGGGGCGCTGGAGCTTCACTTCTTGCCCTCGCTCGGAGTGATCTCCTCTTCCAGCGCATCGGGCAACACAAAGCGGCGGCGCGCGGCATCGAAGTCAAACAGCTCCGCGTAGCGGCCCCACGTGACGGCGGTTTCCATCTGAAGCTGGCTCTCTTCCTCGCTGAACTGCTCGGCGAGCATGTCGAGGAAGAAGTCTTCGGGCACGGTATGGTCGCTTTTTGTGTCGAGCGCGCGGCGAATTTGCCGCAGCAGCAGCACATTCTCGACCGCGGCGTTGCGGAACAGTTCCTTCTGGCGCAGGATTTCGGAGTTGGCGAACTCCTCGCCGCTGGGAGTGATGACGGCGTCGCCCTCCTCGACCTTGAGGAAGCCCAGCAACTGCGCGGCGTCGACGATGGGCAGCAGATCGTCGATCTCGAAGGTCAGATCGTCGGCCAGGCGGTACATGTCGTCGCGTCCGCCCTTGTCGAGAAGCAGTTCGAGCAGGCCGGCGATGCCGCCGGGCCGCGCGTGGGGCAGCATCTGGTAGCGCATCTGGCGCTGGTCGCGCACGGCAGGAGCAATTTGCTGGCCGGGCGCTTCGGCCGGTTCTGTGTCGGGCCGGGTGAGCACCTTGTAGATGTAGTCCACCAGTTGCGTGAAGGCCTCTGACTTGCGATCGCGCGGCTGCGGAAGCTGGACGCGGAAGTCGGTGCGGATGTGGCCGGGATTGCGTCCAAACACGATGATGCGGTCGGCCAGCAGCACAGCCTCCTCAATGTTGTGCGTGACCAGGAAGATGGCCTTGGTGGGCATGGTCTTCTTGGCCCACAATTCAAGCAGTTCGCTGCGCAGGTTCTCGGCGGTCAACACGTCGAGCGCGGAGAAAGGCTCGTCCATGAAGAGCACTTCAGGCTCGACCACCAGGGCGCGGGCAAAACCCACGCGTTGCCGCATGCCGCCGGAGAGCTCTTTGGGATAGGCCGCTTCAAAACCGTCGAGACCGACCATGTCGAGCATCTTCATGCTGCGTTCGCGGCGCGCAGCGGGCGTCACGCCGCGTGCCTGCAGCGGCGCTTCAACATTCTCGAGCACCGTGAGCCAGGGGAAGAGCGCAAAACTTTGGAAGACGATGGAGACGTTGATTTCGGCCTCAGCGATCGGCTTGCCGTGCCAGTACACCTGCCCCGCCGATGGCGTGGAGAGCCCGGTCAACATCCTCAACATCGTTGACTTGCCCGATCCGGACGGTCCCAGCAAGGCAAGAATCTCGCCGGGCACGATGCTCAAATCGGTCGCCGAGATCACCTGAATGCGATTCTGGCTCGGCTGCGCGTAGTACTTCTCAATCTTCTCGGCGCGAATGATCGCGTCATCGATCGCATCGGGGATCGCCTGGGGGGCCACAGGGGCGTCGAGAGTCTGGTTCGGGGTGACCGCTTCCTGCATCTCCGGTTCTCCGGTGGGGAACTGCTGGCCGGTTCGCGGCCTGCTGCTGCCAGTATACGGATGAAAGATTGACCCGAAGTGAATGCGTCGCCGGTCAACGGGGAAACTGCCGCTCGATGGTTCCCTGACTCTCGATGCACAGGGAACGCAGTGCATTACACTACTTAAGCGTACCATTCCTGCTGGTTGGAAAATGCCTGGCCGGAAGGCTCGCAAACTGGCGCGTTAGATCGTGACGTGGCTGAGCGGCTTGTCATGATTTTCCATCCCCCAGGAGAGTATGCCCACGACCACCCACAAACCGAGGGTTCTAGTAGCGGATGATGAGCGAGTCATTGCCGATACCCTGGCGATGATCCTGAACCAAAGCGGCTTTGAGGCGCGCGCAGTCTATTCCGGCGAGAAAGCCCTCGAACTTGCCGAATCGTTTCAGCCGGACATGCTCATCTCCGACGTGATCATGGCCGACCTGAACGGCATCGATGCAGCGATTCGCCTCCGCGCATTGCTGCCGGAGATCAAGATTCTGCTGTTTTCCGGCCAGGCCGCCACGGCCGATCTGCTGGAAAAGGCGCGCAAAGACGGCTACGAGTTCGACATCCTCGCGAAACCTGTCCATCCGCAGGATCTGCTGGCGCGGCTTCGCAAGTAGCAGCGGAAGTAGACCGAACCGCTGGAGCAGAAACTCGCGCGTTCCTGCATATGCGATAAAACACGCACGGAGTGTGGCCGTGCTCGACATCCCTCGTTGCCTTTTTCGGAAACGTATCAGTTTTTGGTTTGAACGGTTGCCGGATCGCCGGATTCCGCCGCGGCGTCATGCATCGCGGCCTTGTCCCAGGTGCGAACGCGCAGCCCATCTTCGGCAATCTTGTACTGAACCGGCGCGCCGCGGTGCGATGCTTCCTGACCGAGCGCCACGCGCAACTCCGCGGCTGCTTCCGGATCGCGCGCCAGCAGCATGAGAAATCCGCCGCCGCCGGCGCCGGCCAGCTTGGCTCCAAAAATGAACGGCCGAGCACGGTCGAGCAGCGCGTTGATGGGCGCATTGGCCGTGTTGGGGTCGAGCACCTGGTTCAACTGCCAGTGCCGGTCGAGCAATTCGCCCAGGTGCTTCCAATCGCCTTCCGCCGTGGCATACGACATCTCCACGGCCAGCGTCTTGATGCTGTGCAGCACCTGCACGGCAGCCGTCTCGCGCGCTAAATAACGCGATACCACCTGGCGCAAAAGATCCTTCGCCATGCGCTGCAGGCCGGTATTGTAGAGCACCATGTGCGCGCAGAACTCATCGCGCCGCTGCTCGCTCCACGGCACCGGCTGCACGCGAATGCGCTGATGCAGACCCGGTCCGGTGATGAGCAGCTTGGCGCCGGGGAAGATGCCGCCCGCCTGATCCTGCCATCCGCCGCCAGTGGTCATGTGCTGCTCCAACTGGATCACCGCCTCAGAGAGCGCATGATTGTCGAGTTCCCGGCCCGAGATGACGGCGAGCGCGCGCACCACCGTGGCCGCGAGAATGCTGCTGGTTCCGAGGCCGGAGCCAATGGGCAACTGCACACGGCAGCAGATTTCAAGACCGCCGCCAAGCCGGCAAAGCGTGTCTTTGAGCGACTCGCCCTCAACCGGAATGCCGTGGAGATGCAAGGCCGCGCGCGGAATGGAGTACACCGATCCCGGCTCGCAAGGCTCGCGCAGTTCCTCTGCGAGGCGATATTCGGCCGGCGTTTCCTGACCACCCGCAAAGCAACGAATGACGGGCTCATCGATGCGCCGGATCTCGGTTTCGATCGGATAGGTTCCGGCGATCTCGAGGGCGCAGTTGAGCACCGTGCCGCCCCAGTCAAAACAAAAGGGCGGAGTGTCAGACCAGCCGCCGCCCAGATCGATGCGCGGCGGCGCGGAAACCTGTACGCGTTCGAATCGCCACGGAGACGGCGTGCGTTCGGCGCCGGCGGTCGAGCCCGCGCGCACCGCATCCTGAATGCAGGTAAAAGCATCCGCCTCGGCGGCTGCGGCCTCCGCTTCGCGCCCGGCGCGGCTGAGCAAGCGCGCGGCCTGCATCAAATGGCTGGCGGCCAGCGTGAAGTGATCGGCCGAGCCCGCGCGCAATCCATCGGCATACGCGCGCAAGGCACGGCCGGCAGCCGCAGCGGGGCCCAGGCCGGGCAGATTCGCAAGCAGCGGGCGCAGATCCGATCCCGCCTTGGCCAGATCCACCGCCGTTTCCTGCCAAATACCCTGCAAGCGGTGATTGCGCGCGTCGGCCAGCGCTTTTCCGTCGGCGCAGCGCGCGCTCTCGGCGAGGGACGTGCGGGTTCGCTGCCGCCAATGCTCGGCGCCGAAGCTGCTCGCGTATCCCATCATCCAGCGCGCACACGTCCAGGCTTCGTCCGGTGTAGTCACGGGAAAAAGCGCAGCGCTCCACAGGTTGCGCGGCTCGCCCGTCTTCCAAATCTCCTCGCTGCGCAGTCCCAGCCTCTCCAGCGTCTCCGCCATCGGCCGGTTGAACCAGGTAGCGTTTTCGAAGGCCTGCTTGGGATCGTCTTCGACGCCATACGCGCGGATCACCCAGCCCGTGCCGCATTCGCCGTCCACCGGAAGTTGGTGGACGACCGTATCTTCCGGAACCTCAATGGTTCCGGCGAGATCGGTGAGCCCGTGCAGAATCGCTCCGCGGCTGGCGTAAACCGGCCCTTCGAGATCGCATTCCAGAACCACGGCTTCGTGCCCCACCTTGCACTCGCGCGCGACGATGCTGTCGAGAATTCCTCCCGAGCCCGCTGCCAGTGCGCGGAAGGAACGCGTGGTTCCCGCGTGAATGAACTCACCCTCGACCACCGAGCAATGAAACTCCACGGGCTGCTCGGCGCCGCGCAAAATCCTCTCCAGCTCGCGCCAAAAGAGTCCTGCACCCGGCTCCGGCCTCCACTGGCCTGTGAGCATGCGCGTCATCTGGTCGTAGAGGTCCACCGCAGGCAGGCTCTTGAATCCCGCCAGTTCCGTCAGCGCTGCCGTAAGGCCGGCATCAAAGCGCAACAATCCGATATCGACGGCCACGCGGCCATCGTCCAGCAAGCCTCCTGCGGCTTTCACCTCCGCGGGCGACGGTTTTTGCAGGAAGGTGTACACCTGATCGCCGGCGCCCACCGCGTATACGCCGTGATGCAAGGCCTGTTCCATTTCGAGCCGCATGGCGACGCCGGTAACTCCGGGACGATCCCATTGCACCTGGTTGGCATCGAAGCGCAGCACCACGTCGCCTGAGGCAACCAGGAGTCCGCTGCGCATTTTCTCTGCCCACGCCGACGAGAGCGCCATGGTTTCATCAAAGACCGTGGTGGTGGCGCGCGGTTGCATCCGCGAAGGCAGAATGCCAAACAGCTTGCCGCCCGGAGAATACTGCGGCAGCCGTCGCGAATCGCCGCCGGAGTGCACGAGGAGCGCGCGGTGTTCGCTCCACCACGCGCGGTCCTTGCCCAGGATGCCCAGCGCATTGATGGTCGCCCCGCCGCTGCCCACTCTTTGGCCGCCGGGATCGGGTACGACAAGAAACTTCGTCTCCCGGGGCAACAGTCCCGATGAGTTCCGCCGCTGAATCTCCTCGCGGTAAAGCTCCGCCTGCCGCTCCGACGAGGCCGTAATGATCACAACGTCCCAGAAACTCACCGAACGCCCTCCCGCAAAGGTGCGAAGCAACGCGTCGCCGTCTTAAGCGCATGTTCCCGCGATCGGCGGAAATCCTTTTGCTTGCTATCGGCATCCCTCAACGGCGAAAGTAATGAAAGAATGACAAAAGCACTTCGTTCCACGCGCGTCTTCGCACCGGATGGCATCGCACCCGCCGCAGTGATTGTAGACCACGAGCGGATCACTGCGCTGCACGCCTGGAATGACGTACCAACCGGCGCAGAGCTCTTCGATTTCGGCGACCATGTGCTGCTCCCCGGCCTGGTGGACTCGCATGTGCACATCAATGAGCCCGGCCGCACCGAGTGGGAGGGATTTGCGACGGCGACGCAAGCCGCAGCGGCCGGCGGCGTGACCACGCTAGTCGACATGCCGCTGAATTGCGTTCCTGAAACCACAAATGTGCAGGCGCTCGATGCCAAGCGCGATGCAGCACAAGGCAAAGCGTGGGTGGACTGGGCGACGTGGGGCGGCGTGGTGCCTGGAAATGCCGATTCACTGCCCTCGCTGGTGCGCGCGGGCGTTCCCGGATTCAAGTGCTTTCTCATTCATTCCGGAATCGACGGCTTTGCATGGGTGGATGAAACCGACCTGCGCGCGGCCCTCACGAAGCTCCGCGGCACCGGACTGCCGTTGCTGGCGCACGCTGAAGT
>Ga0181533_1000416_pt1 | contig 56283 bp, 45 predicted proteins | sample PEATcosm2014_Bin_45_FD_119772 | JGI IMG/M metagenome (GOLD analysis project Ga0181533, IMG submission 119772) | Peatland microbial communities from MTU Mesocosm Facility, Houghton, MI, USA - PEATcosm2014_Bin11_60_metaG | ecosystem: Environmental > Terrestrial > Soil > Wetlands > Peat | place... | reverse complement strand
GCCGCTTTCTTGAGCTTGAACTAATCCAAAAAGAGCCAAACTCGAGGCGTCGCTGCGCGACGCGCTCGACTTTCGTGGCCGCCACCGTGGGCCGAGGCCCACGGCTACCGTCGGGCTGCCGCTACGCGGCGCGGCCAATTTGGGCCATTTCCGGGGGGTTTTGGAGTCAGTAGAAGCCCGGCTCATGCGAGGCCATGAAAGATGTGGGTAACGACAAGGGCTGAAGCCCCACGGCTTCAAATCACCGCCTCGCGGTGCCGCAAGAGGTCCAAACTCCAGGGCGCGCACGGAGTGCCGCGCCCTACCCGCTTTGGCTCGACCCGCCCTCCGTCAGTGGCCGGTTATCTAAATTCATTCGTTCCGCGATTTGGTAACGGAACATGCGTTTCTTCATCCAGCGCACGGCCAGCAGGTCGTAAAACGAGGCGAACAGCCGGTTCCATACCCCGTAATGGCTCCGCCCGGCGAAACGGGGGCTGTTGCTGACGGCGATCTCAGTGACGGTGAAGCCTTCGATTTTGAAGAGCGTCGGCAGGAAGCGATGCATTCCTTTGAAGAACTTAAGGTCCTCGATGCACTGGCGTTTGAAGGCGCGGTAGGTGCAACCCGCATCGCTGATCTGCTCCCCGGACAGCCGGTTTCGCACCCAGTTGGCAATCCGTGACGACGCGATGCGGATGAAGGTGTCGCCCTGTCCGCGCGACTCCGAGCGCGTGCCGCACACGCAGTCATACTGCCGGAGGGCCTCGAGAAATCTCGGCAGGTCCTTCGGGTCATTTTGCAAATCCGCATCCAGCGTAACGAGGTATCGCCCCCGCGCGGCCTTGAGGCCCGCCCAACTCGCCGCGCTCTCGCCGCAGTTGAATTTGAACCGCTGGACACAGATGCGCGGGTCCTCCGCCGCCAGTTCCTTGAGGATTGCCCAGGACTTGTCCTTGCTGCAATCGTCAGTGACGACGATCTCGTACGGCAGCCTGAGCGGTTCGACCGCCTGGCGAATCGCGGCGATGAGCGGGCGCAGATTGCCCTCTTCGTTGTAACAGGGAATGACCAGACTGAGAGCGGGACTCGAGGTCATGTGATGTGTTTATCTGTCGTTCGTCGTCCCGGAGCCTACCCCTGATTTCGCTCGCTTGTCCAGCCCGGCGATTCAGGCCCAAACGCCCCTCGACCCCCGCCTGCCAACCAGACAAAAGCGCGCAACAAATGTATAGCCATTTCGGGCACGCCAGACTAGCTTTGGAGCCATGCGAAACTCGAATCGAGCCTGTGCCTGGGGCCGGACCTCCGGCACATTTCTTCTTCTGCTGCTGGCGTCGGTCCTCGTGGCCGCCGCGCAAGCCCAAGGGCAAAGCGCCATGCGGGAGCGGTTGCGGGCGCTGCCCTATAAAATCGCCTACGAATGTTACGTCAATGGCAATTGGGAAATCTTTGTCATGAATGCCGACGGGTCCAACCCCGTCAACCTGACCCGGACCCCCGGCGCCCACGAGCATTATCCCCAAATCTCGCCCGACGCCACGAAGATCGCTTTTGCCGTCGACGAGGGGGAAGGACGCGATACGGTGCGCAGCCTGTGGGTCATGGACATTGACGGCCAGCACCGGCGGAAGCTGGCGGACCGCGCGCGGGAGGCCTTTTGGGGCCCGGACAGCAAGGTCATCGGTTTCCTGCCGCAGGAGTTTCCGAAGTTCAACGTGATGGATTACTCGACTACGGGGATGTCCTTTTATGATTTGGCCACCGGCAAGGTGGAGCCGCATGTCAACACTGCGAAGCTCCATCATCTCTACAACCCAAGTTGGTCCGCCAACGGCAAGTGGATCGTGGCAACGGTTCATGCCGGGATGGGGGTGGAGCACGCGATTTTGCTCATCGAAGCGCGCGGCAACCGCATCATCAACCTGCATATCCCTGGCTGCCGTCCCTGCTTCAGCCCGGATGGCAAGCAAGTTGCCTGGGGCGCCGGCGACCATGAGCTTGGCGTGGGGTCCATCGACCTGGAGGCCGAGCAGCCTGCTATCAGCAAGTGGCGGGTGTGTGTCAAAGACCCCGTCAACGAAACCTATCACGTTGACTGGTCGCCCGACAGCCGTTTCCTCTGTTTCAGCAGGGGACCGGCCAGCAAGGGCGACCCTTCCAAAGCCGGGACTTTCCTTTCCGCCTGCGAGATCGTGGGGGTGTATGCCGCCGATTGGAACTTGTGCGCCGTGTCGGCGCAACGGGAAGACACCCTGGACCTGAGCGCCGCTTCCGAGGCGGACTTCTGCATGTTGACCACCAACGGCCTCAGCAACAAGGAGCCGGCGTGGTTTCAGCCGCTCAAACCCTGACCCCGCAGAAGTGATGACGGCCCGTTTTCTCACGCTCGCTGTGGCCGCGCTGGCCTTGGCCGGCTGCGAAAAGGCCGGCCCGAACCCGCCCCAGGAAACCAAGTCCGGCGGGGCGGCAGAGGGCGCCAAGGCTGACGCCTCCCATCCGGCCGGCATCGTGACCCGCTCGGGTGTCGAGATGGTCTATTTGCCCGGCGGCCAATTCCTGATGGGCGATGATCACGGCGCCCCGGACGAAGCCCCGGCGCACAAGGTTAGGGTGAGCGCGTTTCTCGTGGATAAGTTCGAGGTGACGCACCGGATGTTCGCCAAAGTCCAGTTGCCCAATCCCTCTCACTGGCAGGACAATCCGGACCGGCCGGTCGAGCGGGTGCGCTGGCGTGATGCCAAGCAATACTGCAACGAACGCTCCATTCTCGAGGGCCTCAAACCCTGCTACAACGAAAAGACGCTGGACTGGGATTGCGACTGCTCCGCCAACGGCTACCGCCTGCCCAGCGAGGCGGAGTGGGAATACGCCTGCCGCGCCGGGACGGACAATCCGCCCGATGCCGCCCAGCCCGGCAAGCTGCGCCAGACGGCCTGGTATGCCGCCAACTCCGAGCAGAAGACCCACCCCGTCGGGCAGAAAAAACCCAATGCCTGGGGTATTTACGACCTCTACGGGAACGTCTCCGAGTGGTGCGAGGACGTCTATAGCCCCACTTACTATAAGGAAAGTCCGGCGGCGGACCCGACCGGACCGCCCAATACCGGCAAGGACGTAAAACGGGTCATTCGTGGCGGCAGTTGGAAATCCAGCCCCGCCCAATGCACTCCGACGGCTCGCCAGGGCGAGAAAACGGGCGACAGCGACGCCTGTTTTTCGACCGACTTCTGCGGCTTCCGCTGTGTGCGGCGAGCCACACCCCGGGAACTGGAACAGTTGCTGAAGGCTCCTGCTGCGCAAGGCCGCCAATGACACCTTCGCCAATCGCCCCTTCCACGCCCCTTCCCGGCTGATGCTCTTCCACACCTGGCCATTCCTGGTTTTTCTCCTGGTCGTCCTGCCGGTCTTCTTTTCCTTGCGCAAGACCCGGCTCTGGCTGCCGTGGCTGACCCTGGCCTCCTACTTTTTCTACGGCTGGTGGAATCCGTACTACCTGTGCCTGGTGCTCTATTCCACGTTGCTCGACTTCTCCCTGGTGGCGTTGATGGACCATTGCCGCGGCGGAGAACAGAGGGTGGACATCCTGTCGCGCTTGCCGCGCCTGCAATTCGAGGAGGGGGTCCTCAAAGGGGCGTTCCGGGGGGCGGGCGGGGCGGCGCTCGGGAGCCTGGCCCTGGCTGCCGTCGGGCCCAGGACTCTGCGGCCCTCCTTGCTCGGGCTGAGCGTGCTGCTCTTGCTGATGGCCCTGGGTGCGCTCTACCGCAGCCGCAAGACCTGGCTCCTCATCAGCCTGGTCAACAACCTGGCCCTGTTGCTCTTCTTCAAATACGCCCGATTCGTGGCCGAAAACCTCAATGCCCTCCTCTCCTGGGCGCATCTCCCGCTCAAGCTCTCCGACCCGTCCTCGCTCATGCCCTTCGGCTTCCAATACCTCCTGCCGGTCGGCATCTCCTTTTTCACCTTCCAGTCGTTGAGCTACACAATCGATTTCTATTTTGGCAACGTTCGCCGCGAGCGAAATCTCCTTCGGTTTGCCACCTTCGTCTGTTTCTTCCCGCAATTGATGGCCGGGCCCATCGAGCGGGCGCGTCACCTCCTGCCGCAGTTCGACCAGTTTCCACCCGTCCGTCTCCGGAACCTGACAGACGGCGCCTCGCTCTTTCTGGTGGGCCTGTTCAAGAAACTGGCGCTGGCCAGCTACCTGTCGTTTTACGTCGAGCGGGTCTATGACAACCCGGCGGCCTCTGGCGCCCCGGCCTTGCTGCTGGCCACGGTAGCCTTTGGCTGGCAGATCTTCTTCGATTTCAGCGGCTACACCGACATGGCCCGCGGCGTCGCCAAACTGATGGGCTTCGATTTGATCCTCAACTTCAACAACCCCTATCTGGCGACCGGCCTGGGCGAGTTCTGGTCGCGGTGGCACATCAGCCTCTCGAGCTGGTTCAGGGATTACGTTTATATTCCGCTGGGCGGCAACCGCCATGGCCGGCTCAGCACCTACCGCAATCTGTTCCTGACCTTTTTCATCTCCGGCATCTGGCATGGCGCGGCATGGACGTTTGTGATCTGGGGCGCGCTGCACGGCCTGGGCGTGGTGGTGACGCGTGAGTTGGAGCGCTCCGCCCGTTATCGCGAGCGCGTCCCCAAGCTTCTCAAGCAGGCCGGCGTGTTCCTGTTCGTCTCCTTTACCTGGATCTTCTTCCGCGCCGGCTCCTTGAGCGAGGCCATGCTCATCATCCGGCGCATCTTCACGGCCGCCTGGCACGACCCGCAGATTCCGGCCCTGATGCTCGCGCTGGTCGCCTCGGTCTGGCTCTATGAGTTCTGCTATGAATCCCGGTTCCGCCCCCTGCTCCGGAACGGCTTCGTGCGCGTGGGCCTGGCGGCCTTGATGCTAATCTATCTCTGTGTCTGTTCCTCAGGCGGCGGCGCCTTCATCTATTTCCAATTTTGATATGGAGCCTCAATCCCCAGCCCCTGGCCCTCCTGCTTCCCCGCCGCCCAGCGGCACGGGCGTTCCCCCCGGCTCGCCCGCGCCCGGAAAGCCCCAGCCCGCCGTGCCGTTCGGGGTCAACGAAATCCGTCTCAGCGCCCCGCAGTGGCTGGCGGTTTTTGCTATTATAGGATTGGTCATGGGTCTGACGCCCTGCCTTTGGCAGCGGGTCGAGCGGTTTCAAACCGGGCCTGACTACCGCATCCCGTACTCTCTGAGCAAGGACTACTGGCTCTATGGCCGGCGGCTTCGCCAGGCCGCCGCACCGGACAAAGTCCTGGTCCTGGGCGATTCGGTGGTGTGGGGCGAATACGTCGCCCCGGACGGGACGCTGTCGCATTTTCTGAACCAGCAAGCCGGGGCCGCCGACCGGTTCATCAACGGCGGCCTCAACGGGCTGTTCCCGCTTGCGCAGGAGGGATTGCTCAGATACTACGGCGGGTCCCTTCGTCACCGGAAGCTGCTCCTCCAGTGCAATGTCCTTTGGTTGACCAGTCCCAAGGCCGACTTGAGCACCAGCAAGGAAGAGCAATTCAATCACTCCCGGCTCGTCCCTCAGTTTTGGCCGCGCATCCCTTGCTACAAGGCCGACGCCAACGAACGCCTCAGCGCGGTCATCGAGCGTCATGCGCCCTTCCTCGCCTGGGTCGACCATCTCCAAGACGCCTATTTCGGCCGGAAAAGCATCTTGAGCTGGACCCTCGAGGATGACGGCGGCAGCCCGCCAAGCTACCCAAACGCCTGGAAAGACCCGCTGTCCCAGGTCACAATGGCGGTGCCATGCGCTCCGCAGGACGACCCTGAGCGCGGGCCTGCCAGCCCGCGCCATAAACCGTGGTCCAGCACCGCTCGCTTTGACTGGGTGGACCTCGATGCGTCCCTCCAGTGGGCGGCCTTCCAGCGCCTGGTCGAGATGCTCCAGCGCCGGGACAACCAGGTCCTGGTCCTCCTGGGCCCCTTCAACGAGCACATGGTCGTCCAGGAGAACCGGCCTGCATTCCGCAAGGTCCGCGACGGCATTGCCGCCTGGCTGGCGGACCATCGCATCCCCCGCGTCGTGCCCGAGACACTGCCCAGCGAGCTTTACGCCGACGCCAGCCATCCGCTGACCGACGGATACCGGCTGCTGGCCGAGCGGCTCTACCAGGACCCGGCATTCCGGGGCTGGCTCAAGGGGCAACGAAAAACAGTTGTATCCAAAGGGATGCACGGCTCAGGCCCTGTCCCGTAGGGAACGGGGGCGCAGCACAGAGTTCTTCGCTTGAGGCCTCGCCGCAACCATCACTTTAGTGTGGTGTTTTATTCAAAGGCCGCTATAATATACTCTATGAGTCGTGCTCGGAAAACACTGGCAGTCATGGTCGGCGCCCTGGTCTTGGGCGCGGGCGCCATCGCCGCCGACACGGCCGACTCTGCATCCAACCCTTACCAGGGGGTTGTGGACCGGAACGTGTTCGCATTGAAACCCCCTCCGGCCCCGGTGGACCCTGATTCAATTAAGCCGCCGCTTCCTCAGTTCTATCTCACCGGGATCATCACCTTTGGGAAGCCACGCGCGCTCCTTAGGACTTCTCCCGGGCCCGCGAAAGGCGGGAAACCCGTCGGCAAGGAAGAGTCCTACATACTCACCGAGGGACAGCGCCAAGGCGAGCTCGAGGTGAACCATATCGACCTGGTTGGGAGGACCGTCCAGGTCACCTGGGCCGGGACGGTCGTAACGCTTGATTTTACGAACAATGCCGCCAAGGCGGTCGCCGTGGCGCCTGCGCCCATTCCGGGGGCGCCCCCCGCGGTTCCGGGCCTGGCTCCGCCGGGCAAGACTGGCACTGCGGCCACGAGCGCTGGGCGTTCCGGTTTGAGGCAAACGGGCGCCCCAAGTGACATCCGGCGGCCAATTCGGACCGGTGGCGGGCTGGGCATGGCGGCCCCGTCAATGGGGATGGGCGCTGCTCAAATGCAGAACGGCATAGCGGCGGCTCCTGCGCCCGTCACTCGCGACCAACAGGAAGTCATCATGGAGGCGATGCGCGATCAGCAACAGAATAACCCCATGATGCCTCCTATACCTCCGACCTCGCTTACGCCCTTGCTCAATGCCGCCAATGAGGAAGCCGCCGCCAACGCAAGAGCCTCCGCGGCAAACGCCGGTTACTCGGCGCCTGGTTACGCCCCCCCTGCCCCGCCTATGCCGCCCTCCCCGGGACGGCTCTACTGATATTAGATCTTCAGGGCCCGCTGCCGGTATGCCTCGTCGGGCCGGCCGGCGATGCGCTGGACGTTCTGCGGTGTGAAGAAGGCGGGGCCGCCCATGGCAGCGGCGCCGGCGAAAATTCGGGCCGCTTTCTCGGCCATGAGCAGGGCCGAAATGACCGATTGCCAGGTGGGGCCCAGGGCGATGATGCCGTGATTCTGCATCAGGATGACCCGGGGCTGCCGTTGGTGTCGCTCCACGAAGGCCTCTGTCTCCCGCCGTATCGCCTGGGAGAGCTTCAAGCCCGGGTCCGTGTATGGCACAAACACCGAGGCCACCCCGCAGCAGACGATCTCGTCCGGAAACATCCGGTGTTCGGCAAAATCCCGGGCGCGCGGCGAACAGAGGACCTGGTTGACGTTGGTGGCGTGGCAGTGGCCGACGAACTGGATGCCGGTCAGGGACAAGAGATAGGCGTGGAAGACCGCCTCGACGGAGGGTTTCTTCGCATTTGGGTCCACGCGCGAGGCCAGCAGCGCCGCATCGATCTCCGCGTCAGCCATGCTGTCCCGCTCCAGCAGCGGCAGCAGCGCCGAAGAGCGGCACTCGACCAGGTCCTGCGCTTCCAGGGTGCCCAGGCAGGTGCCGCTGGCCTTGACCAGAAAGGTCTCGTCGCCCAGCCGCCCTGAAGTGTTGCCTTCGCCCAGGATGGCCAAACCGCGGTCCTCGCGGCCGATTTCGTGAGATAAACTCAAAAGTTCCGTCAGAATAGACTCATGCATAGTGCGAAAATCACGTGCCATGTTGCCACGACCGGAATTCCGGAGGCAAGGCAATTCAGCCACGGGGCAGGCCGGTGCTCAGGGCCGTTGACAAAGCGGCCGGAACCGGGCCAGTTTCCCGACGGTAGGAGACGATTCGCCAGACCGATGTTTACAAGCCCAGCCGGCAACGGATAGACTGCAGGCATGTTGCTGTTGCGAATGACGGCCTGCCTGGATTACCAAGGGTGAGAACTTGCCTGTTTCAGAGAAACCGGCCGGCTGCCGTCAACCTGCCGAGGCTCCTGCTGTTCCTGGCCCTGTCGCTGACGGCCGTGTCGTGCGTCTCGGTCCTGAAGAAAACCCCTGTGCTCGGGCGGTATGAATACGAGCGGCCCGAGATGGGGGTGCCCTTCCGCATCGTGCTCTACGCGCCTGACCGGGCGTGCGCCGACCAGGCCGCCGAGGCCGCATTCCGCCGCGTCCAGGAACTCAACGACATCATGAGCGATTACGACGCGGAGAGTGAACTGAGCAAGCTGTCCCGCACTTCAGGACAGGGCCGCGCAGTCCCCGTCAGCCCCGACCTGTGGCGTGTGTTGGAGCGGGGGCAGGCGATGGCGAAACGCAGCGGCGGGGCCTTCGACATGACGGTTGGCCCGTGTGTGAACCTGTGGCGCCGGGCCCGCCGCCAGCATCAACTGCCCGACCCGGAACGATTGGCGCTGGCCCGCAAAGCGGTTGGCTACCGCCTGGTTCGGCTGAACCCCAAAGGGCGCACCGTGGAATTGCTGGCGCCGGACATGCGGCTCGACCTGGGCGGGATCGGCAAGGGCTATGCGGTGGACCAAGCGGTGCAGACCCTCAAAGGGCTGGGGCTGAGCCGGGCGCTGGTCGAGGGTGGAGGCGATGTCATGGTGGGCGAGCCTCCGCCCGGCAAGCCCGGCTGGCGCATCCAGCTCGCGCCCCTGGATGTCACGAATGCGCCGCCAGGGCGATTTCTCTTGCTTAAGAACGCCGCCATTTCCACTTCGAGCGACCTTTACCAGCGCCTGGAGATCGAGGGTAAACGCTACTCGCACATTGTGGACCCCCGGACCGGCATCGGTTTGACCAACCACTGCCTGGTCAACGTCATTGCCCGCCGCGGCGCCACCGCCGACAGTCTGACCAAGGTCGTGAGTGTCCTGGGACCGGAGAAGGGTCTGAAGGTGGTCCAGGCCACGCCGGGAGCGGCAGCCCGCCTTATGCGCGACCCGGGAGGGAAGCTCGAAACCTACGAATCGAGCCGGTTCAGACGATACTACGGGACTTCATCCCGGAAGGAAGAAACAAGGGAGTAAGAACCCAGGCCGGTGGGGCTGCCGGTCAGGCCTTTGCCGGCAAGACCGGTTTTGCCAAGACCTTGTCAATCAGGCCGCAAGCGGCCGCCTGAGGGGCGTCAAACTGGGCGCCGGTTCCCAACCACCCCGCCACCTCCGAGGTTTGCCGCCCGGCAGCCTTGGCCAGTCCCTCAATCAACTGCTCCTCAGGGGAACCATGTCCTTCCTCTGCGTCAGAGGCCGTTTCCGCGGGCAGCGGTGTGAACACGAAACGCGCGCCCGGATCGGCGGTTCTGTAGCCCTTCAAGCCATGCGCCGCAATGGACAGGGCTGTGCCAGAGATGGTCCCGCGGCAATGGACCGCCACGGGACAAGACATTTTCGCCAGGACTTGAATGGCCCGTATCGACTCGGCTACGGGGCCTCCGGGCGACTCGAGGTCGACGAGGATGGGCGCCCGCTTATCGGTCGCTTCCAGGTAAAGCAACCTCGCTATCCAGAAGGCCGAGGTGCGGTTGGTAATCGGACCGCGCAACGGCGCCCGCCTGATTTCGACATTGGCTCTTTGCCAACGGCCAGCATCTTGCATGCGGCATAAGTAGCAATGGCGCCAGAGGGTGTCAAAAGAAATACAATGATGGACAGCAGGTCATCTCTCCAGGTCCTGGGCCACGGGCCGATGCCGCGGGATTTCCGCCTTGAAATCGCCCAGGCTCACCCATTGCGTGCGCCGGTTCAGGTCCACTTCCGCCACGGCGACGCTGCCCCACTCTTTGGCCTGGGCAATGATGTCGCCGCAATGGTCGAAGACTGCGGAGACCATCCAGTTCCGCGAGGCGTCCTCGTAGGCGCTGCTGACCAAATAGACGTGGTTTTCGCAAGCGCGGGCGCGGGCGAGCAACGGGTTGCAGCCCCAGACGGGCCAGGCAATGATTTCCGCCCCCCGGCTGGCCAACTCGCGCGCGACCTCGGGGAAGAAGCCGTCGTAGCAAACCATCATGCCCACCTTCCCGAAGGGAGTGTCGAAGACCGGGTATTGGCTGCCTGGACAAACGCCCGCCTTGATTTCATCGCGGGGCAGGCAGACTTTGCGGTATTTGCCGGCCAACCGCCCTTCCGGCCCAAGCATCACGGCCGTGTTATAGACCAGGGGCCAGTCACACTCGTAGAGCCCGGCCACGATATAGAGGTGGTGCCTCCGGGCCAGGGCGCCGAAGAAGTCGGTGGCAGGCCCGGGAACGGGCTCTGCCACCTCGTCGGCCTTTTTGCCGAGATCGACAAAGGTCAGCGTTTCGCCCAGCACCACCAGGTCGGCCTTCTGGCGAGCCGCCTCGGCAATCAGCGGCTCGTATTGGCGGCAGTTGTCCTGCGGGGTCTTGCCGCCGCGGGGACGGAAGTGGACTGCGGCCAGGCGCACGGTGCGCGCGGGCGGGGCGGCAGTCTCCACCAACGACACGTTGCTCCAGCGCACCTGGCCTCCCGGCGCCCATTGCAGATGCAAAGACACCAGGGCCTGGGCGGCCCGGCTCGGGGCGCGATAGACATCGGAGACCTCGGTCCACCCCCGGCTCTCGGCGCCGCGCGTGGCGGGGAATTCGGTTTCGGCGGCGCCGATCGAGCCCCGCAGGTAGCCTGCCACGGTCGGTTCATCCAGCGGCACGCGCTGGCCCTGGGCATCGCGCCAATCCAGCATGGCGACCACACTGCGCCGCGGCGCCGCTACCGACCTGGCCTGGTAGAGCGCCGAAAAACGGTAGTGCTTTCCGCCTTCGACCGGGTAACTCCTGGTCCAACAACCGTCCAAACCTTCGCGCGCATCGGCGCGAACGACAAAAGAGCCTTGTCCGTCCGGCCCGCCTCGGGGCTCGAACGCAAAGGCTGGCCGGATTTCCTGGCGCGGCGCCGCCGTGTGCCAACCCTCGGGCACGCCGGCGGAACCCTCCGTTAAAGCCGGCGGGCTCAAGTTCTGGCCAAAGCCGGCGCTCAGGCCCACCCCCAGTGAGGCAATGATAATCTTCGGTTTCATAAGCTCGATGGCCGCCAGCATACCATGCCGCACATGAATTGCCATTGGCCAATTTTCGACTTTCAATTCTCAATAATCCTCGATACTTGAACGGATTGATGAATGCAGCCCAGTCGCATCCCAAGCGGGTGGTCGTCACCGGGGCCTTTGACGACATCCGTTCCCGCCACTTCCGTTTTCTGGAAGAGGCGGCGCGATTCGGGGAAGTGACGGCGTTGGTGTGGCCGGATGGGGCGGTGGAGGGGGTCACGGGCAAGCCGCCCAAGTTCCCTCTGGCGGAACGGCTTTACCTGTTGAACGCGATACGCTACGTCCGCCGGGCAGCGCCGCTCGAAGGCGCGGCAAATGCCGATGTCCCGCCGTTCATGCCGGGGTCCGATGCGGACCTATGGGTGGACGAATCCTCTCCGAGGAATGCCGCCCGGTTGGGCGCCTGCCGCCAACGCGGCCTCGACTACAGAGTGCTGTCCCCCGAACTGCTCAAAGGCTTTCCCCAGCCCCCGCCGCAACCCGGCGCCCCTGGCCGCAAGAAAGTCGTGGTCACCGGCTGCTATGATTGGTTCCACTCCGGCCACGTGCGTTTCTTCGAGGAGGTCAGCGCTTATGGCGACCTCTACGTCATCGTCGGGCATGACGCGAACATCCGGTTGCTCAAGGGCCAGGGCCATCCGTTATGTCCGCAGGAGGAGCGGTGCTACCTGGCCGGCTCCATTCGCTATGTGACGCAGGCCCTGATTTCCAGCGGCCAGGGGTGGGTGGACGGGGACCCGGAAATCCGGCGGCTCAGGCCAGACATTTACGCCGTGAACGAGGATGGCGACCGAGGCGGCAAACGCGAGTATTGCGCGCAGCGCGGCATCGAATACCTCGTCCTGAAGCGCCTGCCCGCGCCCGGCCTGCCCGGACGATCGAGCACCGTCTTGCGGGGCTTTTAAGCCCGCTCTTGACCGAGGCCGTCATTCCTCGGCAGACTGGGGGCATGAGAATTGCCGCACTAACAATCGAGCTGACAATGGCCCTTGGCCTGGGCGCGTTGGGGGCACAATCGGACATGGCGGGCGAACTGCCCATTGCCGCCGGTCCCTTCCAGCCGACGATGCAATCCCTGACCAACTATCACTGTCCGAAATGGTTTCGGGACGCCAAGTTCGGCATCTGGGCGCATTGGGGTCCGCAGGCGGTGCCGATGGATGGAGATTGGTACGCCCGCCAGATGTATCAGCAGGGCAGCGCTCAGTACAAAGATCACCTCGAACGCTACGGCCACCCCTCGACCAACGGCTACAAGGACATCATTCCACTCTGGAAGGCCGAGAAGTGGGACCCCGACCGGCTCATGGCGCTCTACAAGCGCGCCGGCGCCCGCTATTTCGTCAGCATGGGGTCCCATCACGACAACTTCTTTCTCTGGAACTCCAAACTCCACCGCTGGAACGCCGTCAATATGGGGCCCAGGCGCGATGTCGTCGGCGACTGGCAGAAAGCCGCTGCCAAATACGGCCTGCGCTTCGGCGTCTCCGAGCACCTGGGCGCCAGTTTCACCTGGTTCCAGGACAGCCACAAATCCGACACCAACGGCCCGATGGCGGGCGTGCCTTATGACGGGGCCGATGCGCGCTACCAAGACCTCTATCATTTCCCCGCCGAACCAGGCGACACCGGTTGGTACAGCACCAACCCGCGCTGGCAGCACCAGTGGTTCCAGGAAATCAAGGAGTTGGCGGACAACTACCGCCCTGACTTGCTCTATACCGACGGCGGCGTCCCGTTTGGCAACGAAGTCGGGCGCAGCCTGATTGCGCACCTTTACAATTCCAACGCCAGCCGCCACGGCGGCAAACCGCAAGTGATTTACACCTGCAAAGAAAAGTCCGAGGGCCGCTGGGTCGAGGACCTCGAGCGCGGGGTAATGCCCGCCATCAACCCCAACCCGTGGCAGACCGACACCTCGATTGGCGACTGGTTCTACAATCGCAACTGGAAGTTCCGGCCGCTCAGTTGGACGTTGCAGATGCTCGTGGACATTGTCAGCAAGAACGGCAATCTCCTGTTGAATGTCGTGCAGCGCCCGGACGGGTCCCTTGACCCTGAAGTCGAGCAGATGCTCAACCAACTGGCCGATTGGATGGCCATCCACGGCGAGGGCATCTACCGGACGCGTCCCTGGCTGGTCTATGGGGAAGGTCCGATCCGCGCCAAGGGCGGCCATTTCGGGGAGGATTTCGCCTACAGCGCCCGCGACATCCGCTTCACCACCAAGGGCAAGACCCTCTATGCCTTTGCCCTGGGCTGGCCTGGGGACGGCCAACTGGCAATCAAGAGCCTGGCCAAACCCGCCGAGGGCGGCGGCAACAGCATCTCGCGCATCGAGCTGCTTGGGCACAAGGGCAAGCTCCAATTCACCCAAACGACCCACAGCCTGGTGGTCACCCTGCCGAAGGAAAAAGTCAGCGACATCGCCTGCGGCCTGAGGATCACCGGCCGCGATTTCAAAGCGATGTTCGCTGCGGAAGGCCAATGAATGTTCGCGCTCTCAGTTGCCCTCAGACTGGGGCGTTGGCCACGGAGAGCCCGTTGCACGACCTGTCGGTCATCATCCGGTCGCGCACGCCGCTGATTGTGGTCGAGAGCAACGAGGAACCGCAGATCGTTTCGATGGTCCAGCAGCTTGGCCGGCAGCTCCAAGTCCGGACCTTTCGCTGGACGGTCACCGAAGGGTTGCGGGCGTCCGAGCCGGCCGATCAGCCGCAGGATTCAGTCCTCAAGTCGCAGGAGATTCTCAATTACATCAAGACCTCCGGGTCCCACAGCGTGTTCATGCTCCTGGATTTTCATCCCTACCTCCAGGACAGCGTGCATGTGCGTTTTCTGAAAGACATCGCCTTGGGCTATGGCAAGCATTTTTCGACGGTCATGCTGGTGGGCGCCACGCTGCAAGTGCCGGCGGAGCTTCGGCCGTTCACGGCCCATTTTCACCTGCCTTTGCCCAAGCGCGAAGAGTTGCGGGCCATCGTGTATGATGTGGCCGGGGATTGGGGGGCCGAGCACGGCGCGCGCAAGGTCGAGACGACCAACAAGGCCATAGACCTGCTCGTGCGCAACTTGTCGGGCCTGACGGCGACCGACGCCCGGCGCCTGGCCCTCAAGGCCATCAATGACAACGGCGTCATCTCGGAGTCGGACATGCCGGAGGTCATGAGGGCGAAATACGAGCTGCTGGGCCGCGACTCGCCCTTGTCGTTCGAGCATGAGACCGCCCGGTTCGCCGAGATCGGCGGGATGCGGCGGCTGCGCAAGTGGCTGGACCTTCGCAAGAGTTTCTTTCTCGACGAGGAGGCCCCGCCCAACCTGGACCCGCCCCGCGGCGTGCTGCTGCTGGGGGTGCAGGGCTGCGGCAAGAGCCTGGCCGCCAAGGCCGCCGCCGGCATCTTCGGCGCCCCGTTGCTGCGCCTGGATTTCGGCGTTCTCTACAGCAAATACTACGGCGAAACCGAGAGCAACCTCCGCAAGGCGCTCGACACGGCGGAGATCATGGCGCCTTGCGTGCTTTGGCTTGACGAAATCGAAAAGGGGCTGGCGGTCGGCGACGATGATGACGGGCTGTCGCGGCGGGTGCTGGGCACGTTGCTGACGTGGATGTCCGAGCGCCAGAGGGCGGTTTTCCTGGTGGCCACCGCCAATGACATCACTCGGCTTCCGCCCGAGATGGTGCGCAAGGGCCGTTTCGACGAGGTCTTTTTTGTCGACCTGCCTTCGCCGGAGAACCGGCGCGACATCCTGGCCATCCACTTGCGGAAACGCTCCCTTGACCCCGCCGGCTTCGACCTCGAGGCCCTGGCGCGGGCCAGCGAGGGCTTCTCCGGCTCCGAAATCGAGCAGGCCATCGTCTCGGCCATGTACACCGCCCACGCCCAAGGCCGCTCTCCCGCCCAGGCCGACCTGCTCGCCGAGATCCAGCAGACGCGCCCGTTGTCCGTGCTCCTGGCCGAAAAGATACAGGAGACCCGGGAGTGGGCGTCCGAGCGGACGGTGCCCTGCGATTAAGACACCACACTAGATTGACTCGATGCTCCTGAGCATGGCCTCCTCCTGACGCTCGACGGAGTCCAGGAGCTTGAACTGGGTCCGGCAGCGATCGAGGTTATGGTCGGGGCGATGGATGCGGAAGTAGGTGTCGCCGCTGAGGAAATCTGTGAGGAAACGCAGCCCGATCTCGAAGGTGATGAGCTTGCCGGAGAAAGGGATGAGGTCCCTTTCGGACTTGGTGAGGAACTGGCCGGCGGTGGAGAGATAGCCCTCGGCCAATTTCCGGAACATGGGCATGTGCATCTTCACTTTGGAAAGGTCGGGCTCGTCCTCCAAGGTGGGGCTGGTGGTGGTGCGGACCATGTCGCCGAAATCGTAAAGGGCGCAGCCGGGCATGACGGTGTCCAGGTCCACCACGCATACGGCCTTGCCGGTCCGGGTGTCGAGCATGACGTTGTTGAATTTGGTGTCGTTGTGCGTGATGCGCTCGGGAATCCGGCCTTTCTGCATGGCATCGAGGATGACATCGGCCAGCGCCTCATGCTTGAGAACGACGGCGATTTCCGGTTGGGCGTCTTTGGCCCGATTGAAATGGTCTTTGGTCAGGGCCTCGAGGAAGGCGGCAAAGCGTTTTCGGGTATGGTGAAAGTCGGGGATGGTTTCGGTGAGCCGATCGCCGGGCAGGTCCACCAGGAGAAGCTGGAACTCGCCGAATGCCCGTCCGGCCTCGAAGGCCTGCTGCGGCGTCTGCACCGCTTCGAACGTCTGGGCCCCTTCCACGAATACAAAGGTGCGCCAGTACTCGCCGGCCCGGCTCCGAAAATGGGAGTGGCCGTCGCGGGTGGGGATGATAATGAGGGAGCGGCGGGTGATGTCATCGGCGGTCTGCGCCTCGAGCTTCTGGCGGATATGCGTGGTGACCCGCATGAGGTTTTTCATCAGCTCGGGCGGGTTTCTAAAGACCGTCTTGTTGACCTTCTGGTGGATGTAGCGAACCCGCGTGCCGCCCTGGTCGTAGGTTGCCGAATAGGTCTCGTTGATGTGGCCGATCTTGAACGTCTCGGCGTGGAGGATTTCGCCGTAAATCTGAAACTGCTTCGAGATGTGCTGAAGCTCTTTTTCCGCGTAGGCCATAACTCGAATGTCGGTAATCTAACGGGGCGCAAGAATGACTTGATTAGTCGTGCAGGGCAAGATCTTCGGGCTTCATGCCGGGCTTGAATTTGCCAAAGCCGAACCAGCTCGGTTTGTATTCGCCGATATAGTCCACGTCGGCTTGGGGAGGGATTTTGTCTTCCAGGCCCGCGCACCAGTAGCATCCATTGATGAGCAAGCGGCGCAGGCCCGGGTTTTCGAGGTCCACTGCGGCCCCCATGGTGGTGGTGAGGATTCTGGAGGTCTTGCCGGATGGGCCGGTATAATCGCGCACCCAGACCAGCGGCATCATCGGATTGTTCTTGGGGCCTTGGACGAGCGGGTCGGAGGGCTTCATGCCGGAGAGGACCTGGCCGCGGACCAGGACTTTGGCGTCGGCGGGCAAGTGGGCCACGGCATAGACATCGGTGGGTCCCCAGATATCGGTCACGCCTCGCAATATGGGGTGGTCTTTGAGAGCTTCATCGAGGATGCCGCGCGTGCTTTGGAGGCCGTGGTTGCCGTGGTGGTCCACCCAGGTTTCGCCCAGGACCTGCTGGCCAAAGCCGCCGGGCCAGTCCCGGTTGCGCCAATCATATTTGGCGTAGGGGTTTTGCTTGTCCCGATTGTACTGGAAGGCATGGGTGCTGGTGCGCAGGGCGATGATCGGCTTGCCGGCGTTGAGGTACTGGACGAAGTGCTTCATCTGGGCCTCGGGCAACTCCCGGAAACGCAGGGCCATGACACAGACATCGGCGGTGTCCAGGGCCTCGAGGCCGGGGATATTATCAAGAACGGTTGGCTCGATGAGGCCGCTGGCGGGGTTGATGGCGAACAGCACGGTGCATTTGAAACCATGCCGCTCCGCCAGGATTTTGCCCAGCATGGGCAGCCCCTCCTCCGAGCGATACTCTTCGTCGCCGGACAGCAAGACAATATGCTTGCCCTGGCCGGGGCCGCTTTTGCCTTCATAGACAACCCGGTCGGCCGCCGAGAGAGGGACGGGGGGGGCGGCTTGCAGCAGCGCCGCCAGCACAGGGAGGTACAACGTGTTTCTCATAGCAATGCCACTTCCGGCTCATTGATAGCGGCTCCAACGCCGATGCGCAAGCCCTGCGGCATCCTTCATGCCTGACGGGGCAGCCAGTCGTTTGGGGAGTGGCCGATACAATCGCAAATCAGGCCTTCCGCGTCAGGTTCGCTGCAATGGCGCAAAGCACCAGCACCAGAAACTCAATCGAATATATCTGGAAGGGAAAATCCCATCGCGCCTCCACCAGGCACCCCGCCAGCGACAGCCAGACCAGGACGATGAAGCGCCGGCCCCCATGAATTCCCCCCCGCCCGAACCAGCGCAGGATTACGGTCGCAAAGGCCAGTCCGATCAGGGTGCAGCCCACCCAACCGAAGGTAATGCGCGTCTCCAGCCAGTCATTGTGCAGTTGGGCCCACGCCTGAGTGTCCTTAGACTTGAGGTAAAACGGAAAGACGGTCGCGAAGGTCCCCGGTCCGGCGCCAAAGACCGGGTAATCCTTGGCCATGGGCTGGGCAAGGTCATAGACCTCCTGGCGGCCTCCGAAGCCCTCGCGCATCTCGATCTGTGCCAGCCGAGGCTTGAGAGTCTTCCAACCCACCCCAAAACCCAGGCCCAGGGCCGCCAATGAGAACAGGAGCAGCAGGAGCGCTGCCCCCCGGCCCTGCCCTTTGTTCTTGTTGCGCCTGCCGTCCAGCCACTGGATGGCCAGCAGGCAAAGCGGGGCGGCCACCAGCATGGCCGCCGCCACTACGGCGCTCAGTCGAGACGTTGCAATGACTGGACACGCCGCCATGACCAGGGCGAGAACCAATACACAGTGATGACCCGCTTGCCGGGAGCGGCTCCCACGGTGGAGTGTCCACCAGAAGCCGAGGCAAACCGGCCAAAGTAAATTGAAGTACTGCGCCGCATTGGACCGGTAGGCATACGGGCCAAACTGCATCGAAGCGGTCACGTGGACATGCGGCAAGACCATAAAGAGCAACAAGGGCGAGGCGGAAACCCGCTGAACGATGCCTTCCAGCCCCAACAAGCCCCCGTTAATGGCCAGGACCCACAACAAGTGACGCAAGCGAGCCGGGAACAAATGGCCCGAGCGGGAACCTCCCTGGCGCCGGTCCGTCGTGTGGCTTTCGCCCCGTTCCTCGGCGGCGGTTTTGCCGGGCAGCCAATCGAGGATAGCCAGGAACGAACAGGCCAGCGCCAGGTAATTCCAAAACGCCTGCCAACTCGAGTTGCCGTCCATGCTGTGCGGCAGCCACTTGATATAGTTGTCCCGGTAAACAGCCACCAACGACTGCGCATCCAAGTTGGCCCGCGCGTTCCAGGCGCTGACCCAGCAGTAAAGCACAATCGCCGCCGCCAGGGCGCTCAGGGCCCCAATGGGATTCAGCCAGGTCCAACCGGCCGGTTCCGAACGAGCATCCGCCGAAGGCTCTTGCCGGGCGCCCCAGCGCGGCGGCCGATACCCCTTGAGCCACCGGATGCCAAGTTTGATTGCCAGCAGCCCGCCCAAGGCGTAACCCCCTGCGTTCATCGTGCCAATCGACCAGTCTTCTGTCGTGCCGAACGCCCACGGGCTGAAAACCACCATCAGGTAGATCAGCGCCTCGGTGAAGCACTCGCAGAGGTAATAGAGCTGCACGTCGCGGCCTCGCAATCGCAGCACGGTCCGCGCCTGGCCCACCGCGCCCCGCCCTCCGGCCTGTTGGCCGCGCCCGACGGTCGCAACACCCGATTCTTCTGGCCTGTCCATCTTGGCGAATTGAAATTGAGCCGCCAGGATTCCACAAGCCTAATCGAGGCGCCAACCGCTTGCGGTAGAGCGTCGTCCCGTCGCTCCAACAGTTCACCGGCAGGCCGCTAACATGCGGCATCAGGGGGTTCGTCACGGCGCCATGAGGAGCCCGATGTCAGGGATCGTTGCGATCGAGCCAGACCCGCAGTCGGGCCCGCTGATACTCTGCGCGGAACCGCCTGGCCACCGCTCCTCGGTGGCTGGTCCAATGCCAACCCGACCGGATCGCGCGGACGAGCCAATCCATCGCTCGAGTAAGGTAACAGGTGTAGCGGCGCAACGGGGTCAGTTGCAGGCGATGCCTTCTTGCCATGTACTCTGCCATGTGCTGGCGGGAAGGAAAAGCCAGTCCCCATAGCGACGCTGCCTTGGTGGCGAACGTGGCGGAAGCACAAGCGGACGCTGCCGCCGTAACCGTCAGCAACTCCTCCGCGGGCGCCGCCGACAATTGCTCCGTTCCCGCCAAGGCTGCTTGGTTTGCCATAGCCAGCCATCGAGGCGCCAGGGCTTGCGGCTCGATCTCCTCCAGCAAGGCATGGGGTACGGATGCATTAGTTAGTTCCCTTGCCAGGCGTAGCGCCATGTAAGCGCTTCTTTCCACGCCCCAATCACGAATCCGGGACCGCACCCGATCCCATTGAATCTCACGGCCGTAACGGTCGAGCGCAGTCCTAATGTCGTACAGGAGCCGAAGCCCGAATTCGAACTGATGGCGGCTGGCGTGCAGACAAAGGTGAAGCAAAAGGTCCTCAGGGGACAACACCATCGTCTCCTCCCCGGCGATGGTAGCGCGACGGGCCCGGCTCCAGAGGCCCTGAAGCGGCGCCGCGTGTGCCCGGTCAATGGTCCAGTGGACCTCGATCGGGGGGTGGGGTGGCCTCGTCAGGAAGGGCGTCAGGTGCTCCGCTAGCGGCTCCTCCTTCAACCAGGCCTCAAGAGCCTCCTGGCGGCAGGCGAGGGCCTCCGTCTTCCAGCAGTATCCCATCTGGCAAAGACTGGCCGCAGTTTTCGACAGGTCGGGCTGCCTCACCAGAATATCGATGTCCCCCATTGGACGGAGCGCGGGCTGCTCATAAACCAATTCGGCCAGGTGCGCTCCCTTCAGCACGATGACGGGGATGTCCCTCTCGCGCAGTTTCCTCAACACCTGCCGCAAATCCTGGTAGAGCAGCTCATTGCTCGCGCCGCTAACCAGGAAGGCCTCGCGGAGAGCCTGGAGAATGCTCTCCGGCGTCTTCGCCATTGACCCCCTCCCGGAAGTGAGGCGCTCGTAAAACAAAGGCTGGAGACCGTGCCTCGCGGTCGCTTCCAGAAGCTCATTCCAGCCACGCTCATTCAACCGATCCAGTTGCGCCATCGTCTCCCCATCCGGCCCCCTCAGACACCCCAGCAAGATTTTGTCGACTTTCATGGTTCCGCGGCCAGCGGAAGCTGCCCGATAACCGCCCGGAGCGCAAATGGAAACAATCTCCAATTGCAAGTCAGTGGAGACGGGCAGGGCGCGGCGCTCCGTGCGCGCCGGCTGGTTTCAGGGCGCCAGTTGCTTGCTGTAGAGCGTCGCGCCGTCGCTCCAGTAATCGATTAGCAGCCCGTTCACGTTGAGCATCAAGTGGTTCGTGACGCTGCCAACCGTGCCGCCGATGCTTGCCGCTGTCGGGGCGCTGGATTGCTGCGGGAAATAGTAACCATTGGTCGCACTAATTGTGGAGCCGACGGTCAGGGTTCCGCCTGGAATTGTGGTGTTGGTTGTCTGCCCGGTCCCAATTACCGTCTGATATGGCAGGGCAACTGTGCCGTAACCAATCGCAATCGCATATTCCGCTGAGGACGACGACACATCCGCGCCCGCTCCGACGAAGACATTGGCGGCCCCTGTTTCCAGCGTGCTTCCGGCGTTATTACCCACCGCGACGTTGTTACTCCCTGTCGTGTTTGAAGCTAACGCTTGCATTCCCTCTGCAACGTTATTGTTGCCCGAGGTATTCCATTGCAGCGCCTCACAACCGGAAGATGTGTTGTTCGCGCCGACCGTGTTCGCAAAAAGGCAGCCATAACCAAGCCCCACGTTATTCGCTCCGAGAGCATTCCAATAACCGGCATCCCATCCCATAAATACATTGTTGTTCGCATTCGTTGAGAGGGAGAAACCGCTTTGGAAGCCGACGCACACATTGGCCTGGTTGTAAGCCCCGGGAACACCAGCCGCCGCTGCAAAACCGAGCGCTGTATTTTGAACCGAGGGGTTGATGTATTCAAGGGCTTCCGCACCGACGATAGTGTTCTCGCTGCCGATCACATTGGCCATCGCCGCATCACAACCCACAACTACGTTCCAACTGCCACTGTCATACGAATCCGCGCTCGCTCCGACAGTCGTGTTGGCGAAACCATTGGTTGCCAGCAGGCTGTTATCGGTTCCGATGCTTACGTTAAAATAGCCGTGGACCCTGTTTTGGCTGGCGCCGACACCAATATAGGTGTCGTGATAGCCATCCACGTTTGAAAGTCCCGCAAATGCCCCGAGGAATGTGTCCTGATCGCCGATCGTGTTGCTGATTCCGGCCAGCGATCCCAGAAACGTGTTAAGATTCCCGGAAGCATTATTAAATCCGGCACCGATTCCGACGAACGTGTTCAAGGTTCCATTATAGCTCCCGTCCTGTTCAAAGGGCAGAGGGTCAATCGGATTCGGCGGACTCAGCGTGGAATTCCGGCCTCCATCTCCGACATAGAGAGAGCCCGTGAACACGGTTTGATTCGGCATAAGCACCATTAAATTGCTCACGCCGTTGTTCACAAAGTCAGCGTCGATGTTGGTGAGGCCGGAACCGTCCCCCACAAACGCCCCGATGAAGCTGGGCGCGATTACCGGAGCGGAGAATGTAGGGTCGGCGTCAAGGAGGGCGACGTTCGGGGGAAGGCTGGATGAGGGGATGACTCCCGTGACACTGGCCGCCGGCACCGTGCCCGAAAAGGACCCATAAATGACGTTGTCCGGGTTGGTCAAAAGCGTTGGGCCGGCAAAGATGTTGGACCCGCTGAACAGGTTGGTCCGATTAAGCAGGGCCACATTGGCCGAAAGCTGCGTGTCCGAAAGGGCGCCCACCAGGTTGGCCGCCGGCAGGCTCAAATTGGTGAGGCCGGAACCGTCCCCCGCAAACGCCCCGATGAAGCTGGGCGCGATTACTGCAGCCGAGAATGTAGGGTCGGCGTCAAGGAGGGCGACGTTAGCGGGAAGGCTGGATGAGGGGATGACTCCCGTGATACCGGCCGCCGGCACCGTGCCCGAAAAGGACCCATAGATGATGTTGTCCGGGTTGGTCAAAAGCGTTGGGCCGGCAAAGATGTTGGACCCGCTGAACAGGTTGGTCCGATCAAGCAGGGCCATATCGGCCAAAAGCCGCGTGTGGGAAAGGGCGCCCACCACCTTGGCCGCCGGCAGGGTCAAATTGGTGAGGCCGGAGCCGTCACCCACAAACGCCCCGCTGAAGCTGGGCGCGCTCACCGGAGCGGAGAAGGCAGGGTCGGCGTCAAGGAGGGCAACGTTAGGGGGAAGGTTGAGTGACGAGATGACTCCGGTGATACTGGCCGCCGGCATCGTGCCCGAAAAGGACCCATAAATGACGTTGTCCGGGTTGGTCAAAAGCGTTGGGCCGGCGAAGACGTTGGAGCCGCTGAACAGGTTGGTCCCATTGAGCAGGGCCACATTGGCCGAAAGCTGACTGTCCGAAAGGGCGCCCACCAGGTTGGCCGCCGGCAGGCGCAAATTGGTGAGGCCGGAACCGTCCCCTGCGAACGCCCCGATGAAGCTGGGCGCTCTCACCGGATTGGAGAACGTAGGGGCGGCATTAAGGAGGACGACGTTGGGGGGAAGGTTGGATGAGGAGATGACTCCCGTGATGCTGGCCGCCGGCAGGATCAAATTGGTCAGGCCGGAACCGTCCCCCGCAAACGCGCCGATGAAGCTGGGCGCGAATACCGGATAGGAGAACGTAGGGCGAGCGTTAAGGAGGGCAACATTGGGGGGCAGGTTGAATGACGAGATGACTCCCGTGATACTGGCCGCCGGCACCGTGCCCGAGAAGGACCCATAGATGACGTTGTCAGGGTTGGTTAAAAGCGTTGGGCCGCCAAAGATGTTGGGCCCGCTGAACAGGTTGGTCCTATTAAGCAGGGCCACATTGGCTGAAAGCCGCGTGTCTGAAAGGGCGCCCACTAGATTGGCCGCCGGCAGGATCAAATTGGTGAGGCCGGAACCGTCCCCTGCGAACGCCCCGCTGAAGCTGGGCGCTCTCACCGGAGAGGAGAAGGCAGGGTCGCCGTCAAGGAGGGCAACGCTAGGGGGAAGGCGGGATGGGGAGATGACCCCCGTGATGCTGGCCGCCGGCAGGATCAAATTGGTCAGGCCGGAACCGTCCCCTGCGAACGCGCCGCTGAAGCTGGGCGCGCTCACCGGATTGGAGAACGCAGGGCGGGCGTCAAGGAGGGCGACGTTAGGGGGAAGGTTGGACGCCGGGATGGTTCCCGAGATATTCGACGCGGAAACTGAGTTTACCGTGCCGGCGGTTTCGCTGTAGAGCGCTTGCGGAGCGGGCTGCAGCGGTTGCCGGGGAATCAGCGTCGTAAAGTCCTCCGCCGCCCCATTGGTGCGGACGGCAATCTCCAACCAGGACGGGGTGCCGTCAAAAACCGCCCCAAAATCCACCGTGGCCGAAAACAGACCACCGCTCACCGAAACGCAGCAGTTGGTCATGAAAGACCCAAGCCTGTTGCCATTGGTCGCGGAGTCGTAGAGGGCAAACTTGAAATCGTACTGGCCGTTGGCCGGGTAGCTCCCGGCGCGCAATTGGCCTTGGTAGGCAAAGGAGGTTCCAAGGGCTCCCGCGTGAACTGGAGCGGCTGCCAAAAGCAGACCAAGGGAGAGCATAGCAGACAATCTGTAGGCCGTTGCCATGAGTAGAGGTAAGCATGGAATGTGCCAAAGCGGAGGTTTCATACTGCACTTCACTATCACGGTTTAAGTGAGCCACCCCCTATCTGAAACGCCGGGTCCGGCGCCCGGTCCAGCCGCTTGCCGCAAGAGGCAAGCGGAGGCCGGCCTTGGGATTTCAGGGTGGCGCTTGGCCACGCCAAGAGCGGAGTATGAGGCGCCCCAGCGGTCAGCCCGCGCAAAGCCAGTGCCACCGCCCCTGTCGATGACATGGGGTCCCCTACGCCTGTCCAATCCGTTGCTCACAACCCCATGTTTATCGGCTCATTTGCCAAACGGTGAAGCGGTTTTCTTAATGCCAGTTCACCTGGCTTCCCTTTTCAAGGATGCGAACAACAAAAAAGCCGCCCCGGGAAAGACGGGGCGGCTGCTGGAGACGGGTTAAAAGGTTTAACCCGTCAGCCTGTCGAGGGTCGAGGGCACGAGGCGATGCGCCGCACCCCTCTGAAGGGGCGCGCGGGGATTTCTTCCGGTGTGCATCACGCCGGGCCGTGCGCAGCTACCTGTTGTGCGACCCAAGGGTAGGTCCGCTCGATTCCTGCGCGGAGGTCAAAGCGGGAGCGCCAGCCGATCGAGTAAATTCGCTCGTTGCTGAAATTCCGGGACTGGACCCCAACCGGGCCCTTGACGGGCTTGATGACAATCCGTTTGCCGGCGACGGCGGCAACGGTCTCGACCAACTCCCTGACCGTGACATATTGCGGGCAACCGATGTTGGCGGCCCCTTCCAAATCCGAGTGCATGAGGCGGAAGATGCCATCGACCATGTCGTCCACGTAGGTGTAAGAGCGCACGGCGCTGCCATCGCCCCACATCTCCACGACTCCCCCCTCCGGGGCCGCCGCGACTTTCCGGCAGATGGCCGCCGGGGCTTTTTCCCGCCCGCCCCGCCAGGTTCCCTGCGGGCCGTAGCAATTCTGGAACCGCGCGATGCGCACTTTCATCCCGTAGCGCCGCCCGTAAGCCATGGCCGTTCGCTCCGAGTAGAGCTTTTCCCATCCGTACTCGTTGTCCGGATGGGCCGGCACGGCTTGCGACTCGAGCATCTCCGGCTCGCCGGGCTTCATGTCGCGATAGACACACACCGAAGAGGAGAAGAAGTATCGTTTCACGCCCAGCCCGGCTGCGGCATGGGTCATGTGGACGTTAATGAGCACGCTGTTGTGCATGATCTCGCATTCGGCGGAATGAATGAAGCCCATGCCCCCCATATCGGCCGCCAACTGATAGACCTCGTCCGGTTTGCCCCCGGGCAGCGCCAGCGCTTCCCGGCAGCTCCTCTCCTCGCGCAGGTCCAGCACGCGAAACTCGTCTGCCGCCGTGGGGGCGAATTCGGGGAGTTTGATATCGACGCCCCGCACCCAGTAACCTTCGCTCTTGAGACGCTTGACCAAATGGCCGGCAATGAAGCCGCCCGCTCCGCATACCACGGCTGTTTTCATTCTTCTTTAATTGGCTTTAATTGGCTTTAATTGGCTTCGGCATGTCAAGCCCAGGAACGAAGGCGGTAGTAGAGGTAGCCCGCAGTTTCCTCCATCCATAGGTCCAGCAGGACCAGCGTACACGTGCGCGGGACCCAAGAGAGGCGGTGGCTCTCCGGACGGCCGGGAATCCCGCGAAAATCGCAGGCCACCGGCACGACCTCCAACCCGGCCTTGCGAAATGCCGCCGCTGCCCGCTTCATGTGCCATGCCGAAGTGACCAGTATGACCTTCTTCCAGCCATTCTTGCGGGCAAGGCTGGCATGCCGGAGCGCCTCCTCGTGTGTATCCAGGCACCAGTCGAGGACCTCGACCGGCGCCGGCGCCAGGCCCCATGAACGAATCCAATCCCTTTCCCCCTGCACCTCGACCGGCACCCCGGTTCCGGGCGGGACCCCTCTGCCGCCTCCACTCAAGACCAATACGCGCCCCTTTCCCTGGCGCACCAAAGCGATGCCAGTGATGAGGCGATCGGCAGAGTCGCCAAACCCCAGACCCAGGATGTTGTTTGCGGACGGCTTCACGGAGCCCCCGAGCACCGCCACGGCGTCCGCCGGCTCGGTTGGCGCTCCCGCCTGCCGCACAAAGGGCCGTTCGAGGCTCGCAACCAGCCGCTGCGGGAGCCCGGCTGCCTCCACGACGCAACCGGCGGCAACACAAGCCAAAACGACCCAGGCCCGTCTCCATTGCCGCCGCGCCAGGAGCACACAGGACAGCCCGCACAGCCCAAACCACAGCAAAGAGACCGGATCGCAAAGAAGTTTCACTTCTGGGTGCCCCTACCGGCCTTTGAGCCCGAGCATCACCTGGAGGGTCTGCAGGAGGATGATGACGTCAGCGAACATGCCTTGATGCTTGATGTAATGGAGGTCGTATTCGAGCTTGATGAGGGCGTCCTCGTCGGAGGCGCCGTAGCGGTATTTGACCTGGGCCCAGCCGGTGATGCCGGGCTTGACGGCGTGGCGGGCTCGGTAGAAGGGGATTTCTTCGGCCAATCGGTTTACAAATTCGGGGCGTTCGGGCCGCGGACCAACGACGCTCATTTCACCTCTGAGCACGTTCCAGAACTGGGGCGCCTCGTCGATCCGGGTCTTGCGCAGGACGGTTCCGACCGGGGTAATGCGGCGGTCTCCTTCCTTGGCCCAAACGGCTCCGGTCTTTTTCTCGGCATCCATGACCATTGACCTGAGCTTGACCAGGCGGAAGACCTTCCCTCCCTGCCCCACCCGCTCCTGAATGAAGAGGAGGCTGCCTGGACACGCGACGCGATTGGCCAGCCACACGAACGGGATGACAAGGAGCAGCAGCAGACACCCCACGAGGCCGATGCCGATGTCCACCAGGCGCTTGGCCAGAAGGAACAGGCGGTACAGCGCCGGCCGGGCGATCGGCATGACCACGTCCAGGGCCCGGCCGGCGTGCTGGACCGGGACCCGGCCCGTGAGCTCCTCATAAACGCTGGCCATCGTGGTCACGCTCAGGCCCGCCTCGCGGCAGCGCAGCACGGCGTCAAATAGACTCTGGGGCACGTTCTGCGTATGGGTGATGGCAAAGACCAGTTCCTCCGGCTCGAGGTCCCGGACGAGCCTTTCCAAGTCCCGGTGGGTGCCCAGCACCGGCACGCCCTGAACGAGCGCGCCTTGCTTGCGCGGATCGTCATCTACGAAGCCGAGCACGTCATAGCTGACGCGCCTCTCCTTCTCGCCCGCCCGCGCGCCCCGCCCGACCATGCATTCCAGCAAGGTGCGCCCGCACCACCCGGCACCCAGGATGACCACCCGATGATGAAACTGTGTCCGGCTCAGCATCAGGGCATAAAGGCCTCGCCACAGGGCAAGCCCTGAGATGCTGAGCACCGGAAAGCTGAAGAGCTCTACGCGGTGCGTTGGGAGAACCGGCGACAAGAAGGGCACGGATAGGAAGACAGCAAACGTGATTAGCGCCGTGCCGGTAACCGCCCAGATTGAACTGGGCGCGCTGGCGGCCCGCGAGACATCATAGACGTCCATCGCCAGGCTGAGGACAATCCAGAGCAGACTGAGCAGGCCGAACCAGGGTAAATGCTCGACCAACCGCAGGGGCCCCAACGAGAGGTTCTCGCGAAGGCCCAGCGTCAGGCCCAAAGCGACGTTGGCGCAAATCAGATCCCCGGCGGCCAGGAGCATCTTGTGCTCCTGGAGCCGGAGCCGCAGCCGCCGAGCGATGTTTTGGCGGCCGGCGCCGGCCGCGGGTGAGGACGAGGCCAGCGCCGTGGGCGGAGGCGGCTTGCCACTTGGACCCATGGGGGGGTGGTCCGGCGGTGTAGTTGTGTTCCTGGTATTCATTGAAAGGCAGCGGGAACTGCTGAGCGTTCGCCAAGAATTCTAATTCGGCCCCTCGGCGGGCGTTCAAGCCGCCGGCGTGGGGGCGGGCTCCAGACCCAAGGCCTTCCCGTAGAACTCAAGCAGGGCTCCGAGGACTACTGGCCGCGCGAATTCCTTTTCTACCCTTGCCCGGGCATTTCGGCCCAATTGCCCGCGCAGACCGGGATACGCCGCGAGCCTCTCTATGCCGCCCCGCAGCGCACCCACGCTATCGGGGGCAACCAGCAACCCGGTTTGTTCGTGCCGGATGGCGCAACGGATGCCCGGAATGTCAGTGCCAAGGAGTGCCCGGCCCGCCGCACCCCCTTCCAGCAGCGAATAGGGAAAGCCTTCGTGGTCGCTTGGAAGCACCACCGCGTCCACGGCCGCGTAAAGCCCGGAAAGATCCGGCAGGTAGCCGAGTCCGCGCACACCTGGTATCGGATGCCCGAGTGCCTCGTCACACTCGGCTTGGGAGCACCCGGCGACCAGGAGGAGGCCGTTGCCGCGCCCGGAGGCGGACTGCTCCCAGGCCTCCAAGAGCCGGTGGAAGCCCTTCCGCCTGAGTGGCCGGCCAACGAACCCCAAAACAAAGGCGCCCTCGACCACCCCTATTCTCGCCCGTGAAGCTGCCGCTGCTATGTGGTCAAACCTCTCGGGGGTGAATGCGCTGAGGTCGATACCGGCGGCCGAGCCGTTGGCAAGAACAATCCCCTTGCCTTCGGGCAGGAGCCCGTCTGCTCGAGCGGCGTTCAGATTAGAGTGGCTGACCAGGAGGGCGTGCGTGGCCAAGCGGAGGTTCGTGCGCTCAAGGGCCCGGAGGGCCTGGCGCAGCGGCCCGCGGTAGCCCAGGTAGGGCAGCCCGTGATTGTGGTAAACGCGAATCGGCACGCCGGCCAGCTTCGCCGCCAGCAACGGCACCAATGCCGCCCTGGTCTGGTGCGCGTGCACTACTGCCGGCCTAATCTGGCGAAGCCGCCGGCGATAGCGTGCCACCCGGCGGCAGAAAACGATCGGATTCACACAGACATCCGTCTCGATGTGCCGCTGCGGGACATTGATCTCACTGATAATCTGGGCAAAGCAGGCGCGGTTCTCAAACCAGAGTTCCGCGGCGATGCCGCTCCGGTTCAAATGCTCGACCATCGGCGCCACGAAGTTCCGAGCGCTGACCGGAAAGTGAATAGTGTGGACGACGCGGCCCCCTAAACGGGCGGGAGAGGCGTCCCTCGGAGCCTCGACCGCGTCGTCTCCTGCAGGTTTCTCGCTGCCGCCGCAACGTGGCCATGGCGGCCGTTGTGTCCTTGCGGAACCTGTGGTTGGACCGCTCAGTTCGTCCATAGCTGTCGCTTGCCGGGCGGAACGAAACAGGGTGGATGGGCCCAGCGGGTTGCGATTCCAGGAGATATCAAACGAACCGTCAAAACCACGCACACATTCGGGACACCTGGAGGCCCCTGAGGCGGCAGCACAGACAATCCAGCCCAGGTTGCGCAGGTGTGCGGCCAGGGGCAAAAGGAATGCCTTTAGCATGATGCTGGCTGTGCTCACAAAGAGGATCGCCATTGCGAACGGCCAGGACAAATGCTCAGCGCGCTCTCAGGCGGCCGGACCCCTGAGACCTCTGCGCCTCCGCCGCCACTTGGCAATACAGACCCTGATACTCCCGCACAACCCGATCGAGGCTGAAATTCTCGAGCACGCGCGCCCGGGCGGCCTCTCCCAGCTTCCGGCGCCCTTCCGGCCCCATTTCAAGCAAACGACCGATGCCGGCGGCGAGGGCTTCGGGCTCGGCCGGGGGCACGACGATGCCCGTCTGCCCAACAATTGCCGCAGAGTCGCCCACATCGGTCACCACGCAAGGGACGCCGCAGGCCATGGCCTCACCCACTACGTTGGGAAAGGCCTCGCTCCTCGAGCATAGGCAGGCAAGGTCCAACGCGGCGGCGACCCGCGGGATGTCCAGCCTCCGGCCCAGCAAGTGAAACCGTGTGCGCATGCTCGCCTTCTCGATCCGGCCTGCCAGTTCCCGGTTTCCCCAGGTGACGTCCTCTCCGCACAAGACGAAATGCAACTGGGGCCAAGCCTCTCGGAGCCGCGCAGAGGCGCGAATCAGGGTCCCATGGTCCTTTTGCGGGTCGAAACGGGCGATGAGGCCCAGCAAGATGGCGTTGGCGTCCAACCCCAGCTCCTGCCGGACCGCCCACCGCGCCAGTGGGTCCGGTTTGAACTCTTCGAGGTCGAAGCCATTGGGTATCACGCGCATCCTGCCCATGTCATACCCCAGGGCGCCATGAACCCGCCTGGCAGACTCCGAGCAGCAGAGGATCCTCTTGGGCAGGAAGCGAGACAGGCGGGCGCAAGCGCGCGCCGACCAAATGGCGCTGGCGCTGCTCTTGCCGGGCTTGAGCGTTCCGTTGCGGATGCCCCAGACTATCGGGTAGCCTCCTGCAAGCACCGCCGCCAAGCCTCCGATCAGGTCTGCGTGATACATCCAAGTCTGGACGACATCGGGCGCGAAGGCGCGGATTCGTCCTGCGAGCCTGAGGATGCTCAAGGGGTTGGGCAAACCCCGGCGCATATTGAGGGAACTGACCCCGATGCCCTGGGCGGCGATCCTTTCGCCAACAGGCCCGACGGGTGTCAGCGAGACGACTGCGCCTGAAAACCGACTGCGGTCCCAGCGGCTGAGCAACTTGAAGAGCATCATCTCCGCACCGCCCAGGGACAAGCCAGTGATGATGTGCAAAATCCTGAGCGAAGGGGTGGAATGCACGCGCCCTGGCGCCGCTACGGGCTGGGCCGCCAAGGGCCCGCACGCGCAATGCGTTGGCGCCTTGTCCAAATCCAGCCTTCTCGACGGTTGCATGAGGGTGCGCTGATGGCGCAGGGACGCCCGCAGGCGCCCTTTCAGCATTTGCAAATTGTATAACGATACTTGCCGGACGCACAGGGAGGAATCTCCTCCACCCAACTGAATTCGATCCTCGCGGCGGGACCCAGAACCTTGCGGACGCCCTCGCTCACGGAGTTCAGCTCGCTCTGCGGCGGGCGGGCGCACCCCGGCCCAAGCACCACGCTGAGCACTACGGACTCGTTCGAGGTTTGCACGAACTGAAACTTCTGGACCCAGGGCCGAAAATAGACCAGGTGGGTAAAGTACTCCCCGTCAATCAGTGTCCCATCCGACCGCCGAAACGCGTCCACCTCGCGCCCGAACACGTTTTCGAGGACCTGTTGGCCGCCGCGCACCCAGGCAAAGGCGCCGCGATCCCCTATCCGGTACCGAATGAGCGGCATTGCATAGTTGTACAGGCAAGTCACCAGAATGGAGCCAACCTGCCCCGGACCAGATGGGTCCCCTTTGTCGCTTACGATCTCAACGTACTGCGCGCCTGGCGGGACCCAGAGACCCTCGCGGCCAGGCAGCTCTGTGGCCACGAGGCCGACCTCACGCGAGCCGTAGAAATTATAGACCGGACACTGGAATACGCGTTGGATCGTCTCGCGCATATAGGGGTAGAGCGTGCCTGCGGACGCGGTTGCCGCCGACTGCGGGCGGACCCGGATACTCTCCGCTTCTGCGAACTGCGCCAGCTCGTAGAGCGCCTGGGCATAGGCTATGATAAGCCTGGCGGGGCGTTCATCCATGGTCTCCAGGAACCTGCGCATGTCCTCCGGCGTCATCCGGAACGCGTTGAGAGTCCGGCAGTTCTCAAGCCAGCGGCCTACCTTCGCCCTCAGCCCCATCGACCCCTGAAGAATGTCCCTTTCCGATCCCCAGATCCAGACCTTTCGGTCGCCATACTCATAGCCCATGCACCGGTAGGCCAACCAAGCCAGCGCGATGCCGTGTGTGTTGTACTCCCGGTCCTGCACGAGCCGGATAGGCTCGCCGGTCGAGCCGCCCGACGTGTTGTAGTACCACTGGCGTGAGGACAGGTCGTTGCTTTTTAATCTCTCGAAATCCCGGCGGATGATGTCCTTTGTCATCACTGGCAGCCTCCCCAGGACCCGAAGAAGGTCCTCCACAGCCATCTTGTCCAGGTTCAATCCTGCAAGATAGTCCCGGTAATACGGCACATTTTTCTGGGCATGGCTCAGCATCGCCCGGAGGCTTCGCCCGGCCGTCTCTGCCGCGGTGGCCAGCGGCCACTCTTTCCCGACAGATTCGACGGCCTTGACTATCAAGTGCCCACGCAAGCGGGCGTAGGTGAAATAGAGGGTTTTCCGAACGTTCATTTCATGCAGACCGGGAAGCCGGGCCTGAGGGAGTTTGGACCTCGTGCGCAGCGGCATTTCCTGGAACGGCTGCCGCATCAGGGCGATCTGGCGGCGGCGTGTCTTTTCGCGGGAAGTACTCGACATGCCCCTTCCAGCCCATAGAAGGCTCGAACGGCCGATAGAGGCGCCTTTGATAAATATCCTGCACCCGGGCAGCCTGCGGGAAACCGAGCAATTCGATGTCCTGGATGCGGAACGTGGCCAGCGGCAATCGGGACGGCTGATAAGCGTTCCATACCTGCTTGAGCTTGCGCAGATCGCAGCCCATGAGGGCTGCCGCAGCCGTATCGAGGGCCAGAAAATTCTGCGCGGCCAGAACCATGCCGCTCGGGACCGGTGACGGCGCCAATGGACTTTCCCGGTGGCCCCCGATCAAGCCGTCGAGGATGGCCAAATAACGCCTCGACTTCAACGGCCGCGGCTCAACAGCCTGGCTTGCTGGATCGAAGTAGAGAAACGCCCGGTTGATGTCCAGCACCGTTCGCCACAAGGTGTCATTGCCGTGCCATCCGCCTCCGCCCTGCCAAAAATACCCTCTGGGTTTTCCGCAAAGCACACGCAACGCCCCCCGGCATCCAAAGGCGCACCAGTGGAACAGCGACTTCAAGGCGCCACTGTCCAGCTCCCAGTCACAGTGGTCGAAGTACCACGCCAGGTCCCATATCCAGTTGCCGTCCGGATATTCGTCCCCGCCTTGTTTTGGGCTGCCGTATCGGAAGTGTGGCAGGTAATCCTTATGGCCATTGATCCCCACCAGGTTCTTCATGGCGCACGTAATGCCGGCCTTCATGTGGGTCTTCATCTTGGGCAAGTTGATGAAGACATCGGCCTCGAGGAACTCCTTTGGGAAGACGTATTTATTGGTGGCAGGCGTATGCGCTCTGACCATGCGGTGGCGCGCGTACTGCGAGACACCGAACGCATAGCCGGGCACCATCAGAGGCACAAGCAGGCTCTCGGTTTTCAGGTCAACTTCGGAGTAATTGGCCCGCGAGGCCTCATCGACGACGCGGCGAACGATCCGGTTGCCTTTCACCTCGGCGCGGCCGAGGCGATAGTCCTTGATGGCGAGGTCGATTGCAGGAAAGGCCTTTCTGAAATATCGCTCGACCGCATCCAGGCGGTTCATTTGCATGAGGCTCTCCCAGCTTGTCCCCTGTATTGGGCAGTCGCCGATGATGATCCTTCCGCGCCCCTGGAGGGCCAAGGCAACGTAGTCCATTACTGCCCGGACGATCGAGCCGTGGGTGACGAGGCAGTCTGTGTCGGTGACGCCCCAGGCCTGCTCACCGGCGTTGCGGTGGGCCACGAAATTGGGCTTAAGCACGACGGTGTTGCCAGGCTCTATGATTTCACCCAGGGGATTCCACTCAGGCGTGCCATAACGGCCGGAGTCCAGCTCGAGCGACGCCAGGCAGGCCCGTACGGCACGGTAGGCGGCGTTGTCCTCGGTTGCCAGGGTTGCTCCCGGCCACTCGGGGAATGCGTCCGACGGGTTAAAGGGCGGCGCCGAGGGGTAGCACGGACGTTCGGAGCAGATTGCTACCCTGGGGTCGGCTACGAGTGCTCTCATGATTCTGTGCGGGTATCTATGTTGCGCAATTGGAAATAGTATAGCGGTATTTGCCTGAAGTTGAAGGAGGAATATCCCTTACCCAGTTGAATTGGAGCTTCGCCCCTTGACCGAGGACCTTGCACACGCCGTTGCTCAGGGTGTCGAGTTCGGTCTGCGGCGGCGGGGGGCTTCCCTCCGGGAGCACCACGCTGAGCACGACAGACTCGTGCGACGTTTGCACGAACTGGAACTTCTGGACCCAGGGCCGGAAATAGACCAAGTGGGTAAAGTACTCCCCATCAATCAGAGTCCCATCCACGCGCCGGAAGGCATCCACTTCCCGGCCGCACACGGTCTGAAGGACCTGCTGGCCATCCGGCGCGCAGGCGAAGGCGCCGCGATCCCCGATTTGATAGCGAATGAGCGGCATGGCGTAATTGGTCAAACAGGTGACCAGAATCGAACCGACTTGCCCCGGCCTGCACTCACGCCCATTCTCGTCTATGATCTCAAGGTACTGCCCCCACGGTGGAACCCAGAGGCCCTGCCTGCCAGGCAGTTCAGTTGCGATGAGGCCGACCTCGCGGGAGCCGTAGCAGTTATATACCGGGCACTGGAACACGCGCCGGATGGTCTCGCGCATGTGGGGATAGAGGGTGCCCGCGGAGGTGGTTGCGGCAAACTGCGGCCGGATTTTGATATTCTCCGCTTCCGCGAAGCGCGCCAGTTCATAGAGCGCCTGGGCATAGGCTACGACGAGCCTGGCGGGGCGCTGATCCATGACCTGCAAGAATCTGCGCATGTCCTGCGGCGTCATCCTGAAGGCGTTGAGGACCTGAGAGTTCTCAAGCCAGCGGCTCAGCTTTGCCTTGAGTCCAACGGTCCCTTGCAAGATGTCCCTTTCCGATCCCCAGACCAGGACTTTGCGGTCCCCGTACTCACACCCCATGCATCGGCAGGCGAACCTGCTCGAGGCCGAGCACCACGCGCGAAATGTATCGTCCTGAACCAGCTTGACAGGTTCGCCGGTGGAGCCGCCTGAGGTATTGTAGTACCACCTGCGCGAACCCAGGTCCGCTGACTTGAGGCGCTCGAAGTTTTGGCGGATGATCTCCTTGGTGAGCACGGGCATTGCCTTCAGCGCCGCGACGAGCTCGCCGGAATCTACGTGCTCCAGATTCGACCTGCCCAAGTGGTACTCGTAGTAAGGAACCTGCCGCATCGAATGCTGAAGCAGCCGCCGAAGCGGGCCGGTATCGGCCGGTGTGCCGGCCCGGGCGGGCCAGTCGGTTCCCAGCGAGCGCAGGATTTCAGGCGCGGGGTAGCGTTGCAGCCGAGCGCACCAGCCAAAGGCCATGGCGCGGAGGTTAAGGCGTCTCATACTGTTCCGTGAGGGCACGCCTCGTCGACTAATTCGTGGCATTTGCGCACCACCGCGGTCACCCCGTATCTTTCGCTGAGCTTCTCGAGGGCGCCCGGCCGAGCGGCGCAGGGTGGCTGCGCGAGGGTCTCCAGCACAGCCGCTGCCATGGCTTCCACGTTTCCCACCGGCGCCAGTTTCCCAAGCCTCCCGTCTTCGAGGATCTCGCGCGGCCCCCATGGGCAGTCAGTCGAGACGACGCGCGCCCCTGCGGCCAGGGCCTGGATCAAAACGTTAGGGCTTCCCTCGTAACGGGATGAGAGCACAAAGCAACCGCAATGCCGCATGTAGGCCAGCGGATTGCGCAGGTAGCCGGGCAATTTCACGGCCTCCTGCAGGCCTTCCACGGCCACGAGGCCTTCCAGCTTCTGGCGCTCCTTACCCTCGCCGAGAATGACGAGCCGCGCAGGCCGCTTTCGCCAGAGGATCTTAAAGGCGCGGATGAGGGTCTCGAAGTCCTTTTCGACCGCCAACCGGCCTGCGCCAAGGACAACGGGAATCCGGGGGTCGTGAAACCAAGGGTCGGCCAGTCTCTCCCCGGCCAATGCCTCGAAATCATCCTTGATCACCGGGTTTTCGACCACCCTGACCTTGGCTGGCGGGAGCCTTAGGCTTTCGATCAGTTCGCCGGCAAGGCCCAGCGAATTTGCGACCACAAAGCTCGCCTGGGGATACAACCATCGCATGCCCGTTTGCGCGAGCCTCGTGCGCAGCGAGCCGTAATATTGCGCCGTCAATTTGATGGGCGCCGCCTCGCGAATGATGACCCGACTGTTCCCGCCCGCCAGCCGGTTTGAAATAATCGCCGCGAGGTTGGCGTGAGAGAGTGTTGAGAGGAGCGCGTGGGGCTTTTTCTGGCGCAAGCACCTCGTGAGCGAGGGGACGCTGGCCAGACAGCCGGAGGCGCCCAGGCGGACGAAGTTCACACCGCCCGAGATGTTCTGCTCGTTGACGCCGCCCCTGGTAGCCGCGACAAGGTCGACATGATAGCCCAGGGCCGCAAGCCCGTTTGCCAGGTTCACCATCACCCCCTCAGCCCCGCCACCGTCCAGGTTAGGGACATAGAGCATCAACCGGCGGTCAGAGGATGGCCGGCTCATCTTAAAGGCCTCGCAGTCGGGCGAGACTGTCGCGACGGCCCCGCGCAACTGCCGGCTCCAGCAGAACTCCGCCTTCGCCTTCCTTCTGCGCGTCCTTCCAACAACCTGTCTATCAGGCTCTCCCACAGCGCCATGATCCGCTCCAGGCTATAACGCTCGCGCACCTCTTGCGCCCGAGCACCCAGTCGAGCCCGTTGCCGGCCATCCCCCATCAGCCGGCTCATGGCCGTTGCCAGCGCCGAGGCGTCCCCCGCCGGGACCAGGACGCCGTCCAAGCCGTCCGAAATGATCTCGCGAGGCCCGCATGGGCAATCGAAACTGATGACCGGCAGTCCGCACGCCATCGCCTCGCACAGCACGTTAGGAAACCCTTCGAATTGGGATGATAGCACAAACAGGTCGCTTTGCCTCATCACCCGATACGGCTCACGCGTCTGCCCAGGCAGCCGTATCCGGCTGCCCAGGCCGGTCGCTGCCGCCTGGGCCTCGAGACGGGCCCGTTCCGGGCCTTCGCCCCAAATTTCGAGCGTCCAGTCCGGGTGGCGCCGGGCTACCTGGGCAAAGGCGGCGATCGATGAATCAAATCCCTTTTCGCATCCCAACCGGCCCATGGCCAGGACCCGCCTCTCCGCCCGCCGCTCGCGAGCCTCCGATGAGGAGTCGGTCGCCTCCGGAACGGCCACCGGATTTGGAATCACACACGCCCGGGCCTGAACCGCCGCCGCGAAGTAAGAAAGCACACGCTGCGTCTGCGCCACCAGGCAGTCAGCCCTCCTATACGTCAGACGGCGCAGCAGCCGCCACGCCCACGGCAACGGTTCCAGAGTTGGAATGCACCGCTCGGAAATGATGATCGGAGCGTCCATCCCTCGAGCCGCCAGGACCGTCCCTATGTTCGGCATCGTCAGGAATGAAATCACGATGTCCGGAGCTGACGCGAGAATCTCCCGCCGAAGCATCCTGTGTCTCCGGACGATATTCTGTCCCCGCCGCAATAGGCCCGGAAGGCCCTTAACCTCAAAATGCACGTGGCGATGGATGATGGCCGGATCGAGTTCATAAAACGGTGGGCTCCCAGGCGGCTCCATGGTCAGTAAAACAACCCGCCAACCTCGCCTCGCCCAGTAGTTGCCCATCGTCGAGATGACCCGCTCGGCCCCCCCGGGTCCCAGACTATCGACAATCAAGGTGACGTTTCTGGGCCGGCTCATTCCTGCGCAACTCGATTGGTCCCGCAACCTATCCTGCCCGCAAATCTCGTAAAGCCGCCCTTCGACGCTGCACTTTACCGGATAGCCGAGGACCCCGGGCGGCCTTCCCCAATCAATTGCCGGTAAACTCCGCCGTAGCATGAAGCGTCAAATAAGGCGGCAGTCTTCCGGGCCGCAGCCTTCATTTCGCGGTAGCGCCCCTCGCCCATCGTTGCCGCCCGCTGCAGCGCTCGGCACAGGGCCTCCACGGACAACTCCTCGACAAGAAAGGCGTTCTCCGAATCTCTCAGGTATATGCCCAGGTCGCTGGTCAGGCTGCAGATTATTGGCAGGCCAAGGGCGAGAAGCTCCGGCACTTTCGATGGGAAGCACGCCCGAGACCATTGTGAGTCATCCCGCAGCAAGATCGGGACAGGGGCTCGGCGCACCGGTGCGCGGCGCGGGTCTGCGAGGCCTCGCGGGAAAGCTAACGCTGCCGACGGACTTCTTTGGACCGCGGCTCCGCCTCGGACGGGCTTCCCGTGCTCCGGCGGTGCGGCGTTTTGCGCGTTGGGGCGCTTTTTGGCATGGCGGCCGCTACCAGTCCCAGGACGCAGCCGGCCACCAGGTTATGGTCGCGCAGGCAGAGTGCCTGACCGCTGCTCATCCACAGTGGGAACTGGACCAGCAGAAAGCCGAGGGCTAGGGCCCGCGTGGGACCTGGCTCGATGCGTCTGAGGGCGGCTATGGTTCCGCACAGTGCCAAGGCCAGGAACGCGGCACCAAGCAGGCCGGACTCCCCGAGCACGGTCAGGAACTGGTTATGCGAATTTAGCTCGAGGCCGGGCACAACGTCGAAGGTCGACAGCCCGGTGCCCAGCGTAGGTGAAGTCAGCCAGATGCCGATGCACTCGTGCCAAATGTCGACGCGACCGGTCGTAAGGTCGTCGTCGACCGTACCGGTCGTGGCGAAACGGTAGATAGCTTCCAGTCGATCCTGCTGGTCCTCGTCGAGATCAAGGCTGGACGTCCCCTGCACGGCTCCAGACAGCAAGAAGCCTGCGGCAAAGGCTGCGCCGACCCCCGTGAGCAGCGCGGCCCACCCCACCCCCCGGAGCTTTGCCCTTGCCTTCCACCCCACCCACCCGACGTACGGGATGAGGAGCGCCAGCGCAAACATTGCCGCTTTGGAAAACGAGGCCACGACGCCGACAGCCCCAGAGGCCATGCCGACCGCCAGCCAGAAAGTTTTCCCCGTGCGAAGTGACAGCACCAACCCCAGCACAATGGGATACCCGGACTGCAGTCCCAGCTCATTGGTGTTCGTGAACACACCTTCCATGCGGTTGCCGAGCGTCTCGGATAGTTCGAGCTGATCTCCGACGACTGGGTGGGCCGGGAGGACGAGGCCGCTCAAGGCGGCGGCCGCGCACGGCCAGAAGAGCCACCTCAGCAGCGAATCCACGCGTCCGGCCCTGCTGGCATGCGTGGCGGCAAAATAGCCTGCGGTTCCGACAGCCAAGCTCGCGCAGTGGTTCCTCAGCCCGGCCGTTATTGCGCGCCATGGATCGCCGTAGGAGGACAAGCACGCCGACAGCAGACCGGTGGCAAGGTAGCCAGCAAAGAAGAGGTAAACCCAGCTTGCCGGCGGGCGCGCCATGTAGCGGGCCTCGTGGCGCATGCCGTACAGTACGGTAGCCACGAGGCCTAGCAGAGGCAGGCTCAGGAACCCCTGGGGCTCGCCGGCCAGTACGGCGACGCCGTTTGCGTTCAGCAGCGTGGCTAGGCACAGCGTGCCCCAGCAGAACCGGACAGCTAGCGGTATTTCGGAAACCGCAGATGCCTGGTCCCGGCCCTTGCCCAGGGCCTCCTCCGTAACAGGTGTTGGCTGCATTTTCACGCGCGGTGGCCGGGCCGGACGGCGTAAGGCGGAGCCGGCCCTGCTGCCCGCAGGCCGGGCGGGAGGTAAGGGCGGCGCGGCCACCCTGCCGCGGCGGGCTCCGCTGGCGGAAGGCCCGCACCCGGAGCGTCTGCCTTGGCTGTCCCGCTCGTGGCGGGGTGATGGATGATGGCCAGAATCGCCAGGGCCGCGTAAGATGTGAGCTTTTGTTTGTCGTCGCCTTCCTGCGCCCTCCCCTCCCGCCCGGCTCGGGCGTCGGACGCTCCCCGCCGCCCCCCGGCGGTGGGGCGCCGCCTCACGCCTTGCGGGGCTGGCGCTGCGACGGCCTCCTCGGAGGACGGGATCTTGGCCCTCGGGCTCGAATCCATCACGTTCATATCATGTCTGCTGTTCCTGTTGCCAGCGACTCCAGTTGAATTCTCCGGACGGTTTTTGCCTGCTGGAGCCGCTTTACTTGGCTCTGCCCAGCACCCTCTTGCTCTGCAGGAGCACGAAGGGGATAACGATCACGCCATAAGGAACGACCGCCGCCCATGGAACCGCCCAGACCCCAACATATTTGGCGAAAAGACACTTCAGGGCCAGCGATAGCACGGTGAACGCGGCACAAACATAAACCTGGGGGCGCACCACGTTTGCGGCGTTGAGCACCATGAAGTAGGGACCTGCAAAGCACGAAAGAGCGGTCCAGGCGCACAGGCCCGCGGTCAGGGCGTAGCTTGGCTCAAATCCCGGCCCGAGCCAGAGCCGAAAGGCGGGCCCGGCCAACAGAATAAACGCAATGCCCGTGACCAGAACCAACCCGGTCCCCAGCACGGAGACGCGCCAGGTATTCCGCCGCACCCAATCGAGCTCCCCGCGCGCCAGGGCCTCGCCATTGGCCGCCCACATCGGCTGGTAAGTCATCATCCCGACCGACACCAGTATCGCGAACAACCTCGACGCCATCGAATAGGCAGGCACGCTTTCCAGACCCCGCGCCTGCGCGACGACCAGGTTGTCGGCCTGCGTGATAAAAAGGCTCAGGATTCCCAGAACAAAAAACCAGACCCCTTGTTTGAGCATCAGGCGCGCCGTTTGCTTGTCCCATTGCCGCAAACCGGGGCGCAGTTCGGCCCGTTGCCAGCCGAAATAGACGACGCCATTCAGGGCCATCACCGCAGGCCCCGCCATGCCCAGGACCAACAGGAACACCGGAAAGCGGGCGCCGCTCCTGACGAGCTCTACCAGAAGCAGCACACTCAATATGCTGCCGGCCGCCTGCCAGAGCTGCCCGTGATACTCTTCCTGGAAGCCCGCCTGGGTCCGCTGCACCACCCCCAGCGGCACGCCCACGATGAAAGTCAACAAACAAATCGCCGCTGCAGTCCGGGCGTCCCCGCTGCTTTGGGCTGTCTGGGCATTGACAACCCACGCCCAGGGCACAAATGGCCAAAGGATGGCCAGGCACAAAACCATCGCGCAGGCGACTCCCAGCAAAATGACCAGCGTGCTTGAAACAGCCCGCCTCGCCAGGCCCAGATCGTCCCGGCCCCGCGCTCTTCCAAGAAAGGTTACCAGCCCATTGCCCAGCCCCAGGTCGGCGAATCCAAGCATCACAGCCAGAGAGGACACCGCCATCCACAGCCCGTACCTCTCCTTGCCCAGGTATGCCAACGAGAGCTTGATGGTCACCAGGGGGGTCAGCATCGAGACTGCTCGGGCGACCCCGGCTGCCAGCGCCGTGAGCGCCGCCCGCCGCAGCCGCTCCTTCGAGCGTCCGCCCGCGGTTGAAACGTCGAAGGCTCGCAGCCTAACGAGGCCGAAGATACTCCGCAGTGTCTCCAAGGTTCGCATGGCGGCGGGCGTAATGTTGGCCCGCATGCACCGAGCGGTTACACGGCGGCCTTGACCGCGGCCACAATCCGGTCCTGGTCCGCCTCGGCCAGGGAGGGGTGCATCGGAATGCTGAGGACTTCGCGCGGGGCCTGTTCAGACAATGGGAAGTCGCCCCGTTTGCACCGGCATGGGCAGAAGGTGGGCTCCTCATGAGGGCATCTCAGGTACTAAACCGAGGTGGTGGGGGGGCGAAACGGCTCAGCCAGGCGCCGCCCCATCCCCGTCAAAACTGAAAATAGATGAACGGGTTCGTGTTCATCGGGACGAAGTAGAACAGGAGCAGCAGCACGAGGCAGACGACATAGCTGCCTGCGACAGTGACTCGCGCCGGGGTCAGGTAGACCCCGGAAATCCCCAACGCGCTCCACCTGAAGCCGAACCAGTCCAGGCCGCGGCTCAGGAGCTTGTCCATGCCCGGGGCCTGCGGCGCCTTCTCCATCAGCCATCCCATGAGGTGCCCCAGCACGGCGGCGGCGGCGAGCCACCGAAGCCAAGTGGGAGACCAGAGCCCGCCGCTCAGGTCGCCGAGGAAGAGCATCTTCCTTAGCATTAGCAGGCTGGCGGCGAAGGAGCGGGCGCGGAATGGGACCCAGGTCAGCAGCACGAAAAGGAACGTCAGCATCCACCCGAGCCAGACGGGCACCTGGAAGCGCTGGCCGCGCCATTTGACGAAGAGCTTGTGGACCGCGAGCGCGAAGCCGTGCAACCCGCCCCAGAGAACGAAATTCCAGCTCGCCCCGTGCCAGAGACCGCCCAGCAGCATTGTCAGCATCAAGTTGACATGCATCCGCAGATGGCCGCGCCGGTTGCCGCCCAGGGGGATGTAAAGGTAGTCCCTGAGCCAGGTGCTCAGGGTGATGTGCCAGCGGCGCCAGAACTCGGTGATGCTCGAGCTGGTATAGGGCATCCGGAAGTTCTCGGGCAGATCGTACCCGATCATCCGGGCCGTCCCGATGGCCATGTCCGAGTATCCCGAAAAGTCGCAATAAATCTGGAGGGCGTAGGCCAGCACGCCGCACCAGATGGTCGCGGGGGCGTAGAGCGCCGGATTGCCGAAGATAGGGTCGGCAATCGTCGCCAGGCGGTCGGCAAAGAGGAGCTTCTTAATCAGTCCCTGACCGAAGAGGGTGAGGCCCGAGACCATCCGCTCGCGCGCGGGGCCGATGTCCCGCGTCATCTGTGGCAGGAAGACCGAGCCGCGCACGATGGGGCCGGCGATCAGCTCCGGGAAGAAAGTAACGAACGTCGCGTAGTTGATCCACGAGTGGCAGGGCTCAAGTTCCCGCCGGTACACGTCAATCGTGTAGCTCATCGTCTTGAACGTGTAGAAGCTGATGCCTGCCGGCAGGAGGACGTGGGCCGCCGGTATGTGCGAGCCCCAAGCCCCGAACAGCCCGTTGAAGTTGTCGAGGAAGAAATTGGCGTACTTGAAATAACCCAGCAGGCCGAGGTTCGAGCAAAGGCTCAGCGCCAGCCAGGCCCGGCGCCGTCCAACGATGTGCGCGTCGTGGATGCGCCAGGCGCAGTAATAGTCAATGGCGCTGACCGCGAAAAGGAGCGACAAGAAGCGCCAGTCCCAGGCGGCATAAAAGAAACAGGAGGCTGCCGCCAGGAAACGGAGCTTGAGGGTCCTGGACGACAGTAGGCCGAGCACGGCCAGCACGACGGCCAGGAACACCAGGAATCGCGGGCTACTGAAGAGCATGAACGGAGCTTAGCGCCGCCAGTTCCCGGCTCAGAACAGCGGCGGCAATGCGGTGTCCTTCGGGGTTCAGGTGCCCGCGGTTGAAGCCCAGGAGATTGTCGAAGCCGTATGGCGAGCGTCTGGGGCTGGAGATCATCCCGAAGCCCTGGTCCAAGCGGGTGCAGCTGATCCCCTTTGCCCGGGCCAAGCCTGCGATGGCCTGCTCGGCGGCATTGAGTTCGCAGCCCCCGCCCAGCCTGTAGCTGGTGAGCAGGAGCAGCGTGAGGTGGCCGCCGCAGGCCTCCTTGAGGAGGTCTAACTCCGCGCCAATCGGGTATTGGGCTGTTGAGGGGGCGTCGAGCGCGCTCTTTGCCCCGTCCATCGGCGGGGCGTGGAACCAGGGCGGCTCGTTTTTGAGCCAGGCTTGAAATTCCTGAGTTCGCCTTATGGGGTAGGCGAAGGTGAGGCGTTCTGAAAACCAGCCGGGGAGTTTGCCCAGCAGCTTCGCGGTCCGCGCCTCAGGGTTCGGCGGCGGCGGCGCTACTTCGACTCCGTCATGGGTGCCGTTCCGGCGGAAGTAGCTGTTGCCGCGCGAGGCGTCCCAGCCCTTGCTTGTGAAGTCCGCGTCTTCAACCTGCACGATGAACCAGGAGGGGTGCAGCAGGCGCTTGAAGAGCCGCGCCCGCCAGATATGGTCCGCGGCGGACGCGCCGCTCTTGCCGGCGTTGAGGACCACCGCCGGGATGCCCCTCTGCCGCAGTTCACGTTCGAGCAGCGACGTATAGACCTTGTCGTCGTTGACCTGGAGTGCCTCGGTGAACGAGTCGCCAAGGGCCAGGACCAGAAAGGCGTTGGTGTCGGGCAGGCCGCGCCCGCGGATGCCGTGCTCGGTCCAATGGCTCGTTCCGTTCCCCTCCGTCCGCCAAACCACCCGGCTGCCCGGGTTGAAGACGCCGCCCAGGTCGGGGTCTTGATGCCAGCGCAAATGCTCGAGCGATTCCCCTACCGGGATCATCGTCACCACGGCGGCCAGGCCGCCGGCAAAGACCTTGAGGCAGCGTCTCAAAAGATTAGATCCCGTTCCTTCCGCAAATCCAGCGGCCTCTGCTTCCCCAGCGCCGCCAGCAGTGCCTCGGAAATCCTGTCCTGCTCTTCGCGGCCCAGGAAGGGGTGCATCGGAAGGCTCAGCACTTCTCGGGAGGCCGTCTCGGAGACGGGGAAGTCGCCCCGCTTGTAACCGTAGCCGGCGAAGACAGGTTGTTCATGGAGGCACTTGGGGTAATAGACGGCGGTCGGGATCCCTTGCGCCTTGAGCTTGGCCATCGCGGCTTCGCGGTTGGGAAGACGGATGGTGTACTGGGCATAGACGTGAGTGTTGCCCGGCATTACCTCCGGGGCAACGCACGCGGTCCCAAGCAGTTCGGTGTAGCGCGCGCCGATGCGGCCTCGCTCCTTCACCTCCCAGTCGAAATGCGGCATTTTGGCCAGCAGCACGGCGGCCTGCAGGGTATCGAAACGGCCATTCATGCCCAGCAGCGGGTGCTCGTGCCGCTTGAGGCCGCCATGGGTCCGAATGGCCCGCATCTTTTCGGCCAGGCCATCGTCATCGGTGAACAGCGCCCCGCCGTCGCCGTAGCAGCCGAGCGGTTTGGCGGGGTAGAAGCTGGTGCTGCCGATGAGCGTGACTCCGCAACTGCGCCGTCCGCGCTGAGTAGCGCCGAAGCTTTGAGCGCCGTCCTCAATTACCGGGAGGCCGTGTTTGGCGGCGATGGCGTTGATGCGGTCGTAGTCGGGCATTTGGCCGAAGAGGCTCACCGGCAGGATCGCTTTGGTCCGGGGCGTGACGGCTTTGTCCAGCAGGTCGATGTTGAGGTTGTAACTCTTCGGTTCGATGTCCACGAAGACGGGTTTGGCGCCCACCAGGCCGATGACTTCGGCGGTGCTGATCCAGGTGAACGGCACGGTGATGACTTCGTCGCCCGCTCCGACCCCCAGGGCGCGCAGGGCGATCTCGAGTGCGTCGGTGCCGCTGGCCACCGTGATGCCGTGCTTGACCCCAACGTATCCCGCCAGGGCAGACTCCAGCTCAGCGATTTCCGGTCCCATGATGAAATGGCCGTGGTCGAGGACGGCGCGCATCCGGGCATCGATCCGGGCCTGGTATTTCTTGTACTGCGCTTGCAGGTCAATGAATTGCATGGGGGAGAGGGACTACGGACTACTGGCCGAGGTCAAATCGTCCGCCGGCTTCCAAGCTTCAATCTTTGTGTAATCCCTCATGGCCCCGTGGTCCGCGGTCCCGCAGTTGGCTATCGCGCCAGCGCCGGTCGAGGGCCTGCTCGAAGCTGACCAGTCGCCGGACCAGCGCGTTGTAGCGGGAAAAGGCATCGCCACCGGCTTGACGGAGCATCCGATAGAGTTGGAGTTCGGCGTCGGACGGCACGACGGCCGGCTCATGGCGGACCAGGCCGGCCCGGCGCATCCGCGGCAGGCCGATGGCCACGAGGCAGGCGGGGACCGTGCATCGTCCGGCTTGCAGGTCCGCCAGACCTTCGCGGACGAGGTCTTCACCGGGCAGTCCCGCGAGCAGGTCATTGGGGGCCATAAAGGAGAGACTGGGGGACTATGGGGCCACTGACTACTGACCACCGGCTACTGACCAGGGGCCGCGGGACTGGCGACGGATTTGTGGAAATCCATGACGGCGGAGCGAAACGAGGCCGGGTCAATCGCCGGATAGCGGATCAGGTCAGGCTTGAGGTCAATGTCAATGGTCATGGGGCGCCATCCGTATAGGACGGCGGTGGCCCCGCCCGTCAGGTAAATGCGCCCTGGTCCCCGCACACGCCGGCCCAGGGCGGCCATGAACGCCTGCAGCTTGGCCTTGTCAGTTTCGGAACGCATGAACGGGTCCGTGGTCCGTGTTCGAGCGCCAGGCAAAGCTCCGCCCCGTCAGTTCGCGCGAGCTTGCTCGCAAACCAACACTCCGAACGACACAACCGAATCGTCGCCGCTAATTGAACTTGCCCCTTTCCAATAGCGCGCTCGGAAGCGCTGCCTGTTTCTCTGTTCCAAGGCTTTGCCTCGGTCGTCCTGGACCAAGGGCCAACAGCATAGCAGGCACCGTATCAGCAGGGTCCAGGAAACTCAAGGTGAATCTACTGATCGAATTGCCAGTTGCAACTTTGGTTGCAGTCTTGGCGGCCAGGGGGATATGTTGACTGGAATGCAGATGTTGCGAGACAGTCGCATTTATGTTGCCGGCCATCGCGGCCTGGCGGGCAGCGCCATCTGGCGCGAACTGCGCCGCCAAGGCTTCTCGTGCCTGCTCGGCCGCACCCATGCGGAACTGGACCTGTTGGATGGCGCGGCGGTCGGCGGCTTCTACGCCCGCGAAAAACCGGAGTTCGTCTTCATTGCCGCCGCCCGGGTAGGAGGCATCATGGCCAACAAGACCTTCCCGGCCCAGTTCCTCTTCGAGAACCTGCAGATCCAGAATAATCTCATCCATGGGGCGTATCAGAACGGGGTTAAAAAGCTGCTCTTCCTGGGCAGCTCCTGCGTCTATCCCAGGCTGGCGCCGCAGCCCCTCAAAGAGGAGTACCTCCTGAGCGGCGCCCTCGAGCCCACCAATGAGTGTTACGCCGTCGCCAAAATCGCCGGCATCAAGCTGTGCCAGGCCTGCCGGCGCCAATACGGGTGCGATTTCATCAGCGTCATGCCCGCAAACCTCTACGGCCTGAACGACAATTACGACCCGCTCCGCGCCCATGTCCTGCCCGCCCTCATTCGCAGGTTTCACGAGGCCAAGGCCGCGGGCGCTCCCGGCATCGAGTGCTGGGGCACCGGCGCCCCCTTGCGCGAATTCCTCTACTCCGACGACCTGGGGCGGGCTTGCGTGTTTCTCATGCAGACCTACAGCCAGGAGCAATTCATCAACGTCGGTTTCGGCGCCGAAATCTCCATTCGCGAACTGGCCGAGGCCGTCAAGCGGGTTGTCGGATACGAGGGGGAGATTGTCTGGGACAAAACCAAGCCGGACGGCACGCCGCGCAAATTGCTGGACAGCTCGAGCCTTTTCGACCTGGGCTGGAGGCCGCAGGTCGGCCTGGCGGCCGGTCTGCGGCTGGCCTACGCGGACTTTCTCAGCCGCTCACCCTCGTTTGACCCTGGCGGTGCCGGCGCAGCAACTCGATGTCCGCTTCCACCATCAGCTTGACCAGGTCCGCAAACCGGGTCCTGGGTTCCCAGCCAAGCTGCCGCCGGGCCTTGCTGCTGTCGCCAATGAGCGAATCCACCTCCGCCGGACGAAAGTAGCGCGGGTCGGTCTCGACATGGTCCTTCCAGTCCAGGCCGCCATGACTGAATGCCAGCTCCAGGAATTCCTGCACCGAATGCGTCTCCCCGGTGGCCACCACGTAATCGTCCGGCTTGTCTGCCTGCACCATCAGCCACATCGCCTCCACATACTCCGGGGCGTAGCCCCAGTCCCGCTTGGCCTGGAGGTTCCCCAGGAATATCTTGTCCTGCAAACCCGCCTTGATGTGCGCCACCGCCCGCGTAATCTTCCGTGTCACGAAAGTCTCCCCCCGGCGCGGCGACTCGTGATTGAATAGAATCCCGTTGCTGGCGTGCAAACCATAGGATTCGCGGTAGTTGACCGTGATCCAGTAAGAAAAAACCTTGGCGCAGGCATAGGGGCTTCGCGGATGAAAGGGCGTCCGCTCCGTTTGCGGCGTCTCCCGCGCTTTGCCGAACATCTCGCTGGAGGATGCCTGGTAAAACCGGGGCCGAATGCCCGTCTCCCGTATCGCCTCCAGCAGGCGCACCGTCCCGGTCGCCCCAATGTCCACCGTGTACTCCGGGCTGTCGAAGCTCACCCGCACATGGCTCTGCGACGCCAGGTTGTAAATCTCCTCCGGCTGCACCTTGCCGATGAGCCGCGCCAGCGCGCTGGCATCCCCCAGGTCGCCATAGTGCAAATGCAATCGGCTCTTTCCCAGGTGCGGGTCCGAGTAGAGCGGTTCCAACCGCCCGGTGTTGAACGTGCTGGCCCTGCGGATGATCCCATGCACCTCGTACCCTTTCGAGATGAGCAACTCGGCCAGGTACGAGCCGTCCTGCCCCGTAATGCCCGTAATCAATGCCTTCTTCATCTGGGGTCCTCCAAGCCTCTCATCGGTCAGGAGCGGGCCGCCGAGGTCCCTCCTCCGGGACCCCGGCGCAAGACGAGGCTTCGCCTCCGTCGGTTCGCAGCGCCTTCTCCAGCGCGCTCACCAACGCTCCGCCTTTCGACCCGCCGGAGGGCCGCTGCGGCCCGCCGTACAGGCGGTTTTCTTGGCTCCGGCCATAAACATGAGCGCGCTGGACTGCCGGCATCTGTCCCGCCCTGAGCGGGGGCCGGCACCGCGTGCAATCTTGCCAGTCCGAACCCTCCATGCAAGAAGAAATGAACGAAGCCCGCCGCGGCCGGGCCCCGGGTTTCCGCTTGCCTGGGCAGGTGGATCGCCCTACCCTTGAGGAGCGGACGAAACGTTAACCTCACTTGACAAATGAAAAGGCGTGATTTGACTCGGCGACAGTTCATCGCGGCGGCCTCGGCCAGTTCGATAGCCGCCGCGGCCTCGGCCTCGCTCACTGGATACGCGGGCCTGACCCGGACCGCCGGCACACTGGCTGTCCTGGGCGGGGAGCCCGTGCGCAACAAGAAGAAGCCATGGCCGGCCTGGCCTTACGTTGATGAACGGATCGTGGACTCGGTTGTCAAGACCACCCGGAGCGGCATCTGGTGTCGCATCCAGTCCGCCTCCGGCGCGGTGGCCGCGTTCGAGAAGGAGTATGCGAAGCTGATGGGAGCGCGGTTCTGCGTGGCCACGGGCTCGGGGACACAGGCCCTGCACACGTGCGTGGAGGCGCTGGGTATCGGTCCCGGCGACGAAGTCATTACCACGCCCTATACCGATCCGGGGACGATCCAGGCCATCCTCTCCGCGCGGGCGCTGCCCGTGCTGGCAGACCTGGACCCGGCTTCCTACCAACTGGACCCGGACGACGCGGAACGGAGGATTACCGAGAATACCCGGGCCATCATGCCCGTTCACATGATGGGACAGCCTTGTCACCTGGAACGCATCATGGCCATTGCGCGGAAGCACAACCTGGCTGTGATCGAAGATGCCGCCCAGGCGCACCTGTCCGAGTACCAGGGCAAGAAGCTTGGCACGATCGCCCCACTGGGATGTTTCAGCTTCCAGGCCAGCAAGACCATAGCCTGTGGCGAGGGCGGGGCCATTGTGGGGGACGACGAGGCGCTCATGGACAAGTGCTACACAGTCCATAATCACGGGACCTCCCGCCGGGGCAGGACCGAAGTAATTGGCCCGAAGTACCGGATGAACGAGTTCCAGGCGGCCGTCCTGCTGCCCCAATTGCTCGGCGCGCAGGAACGCCTCCAGCGCCGCAACGAAAACGCCGCCTACCTGACCTCCCGGCTCCAGGGGTGCCCGGGCATCGTCCCCCAAAAGCTCTACCAAGGCACGGCCAGCGGTTCGTTCTATATCTATGCGATGAGCTACAAGAAGGAACAGTGGAACGGGGCCGATCGGAGCGCCTTCCTCAAGGCGCTCGAGGCCGAGGGCCTCAGCCTCAGTCCCTACATCGGGCACGGACTGCACCGGGAACCCTGGGTTGAGAACATCCTCAGGAGCAAGGTCTATCAGAAGATGTTCTCTCCGCGCCGCCTCCAGCAATACCGGGATGAGGTCAACTGCCCCAACTGCGACCGGGTCTGCCAGGAGATGGCCATGGTCTGGGCCTCCGGACCGCTCCTGGGCACGCGCTCGGACATGGACGACATCGCCGACGCCATCCTCAAGGTCTATGAGAACCGGGACAGGCTCGGCTCCATCTAGTCCATCAGTGCCCGAGGGACATCTCTCTCATGATGATCGCTCCATGAATGAGGGCCAGTATCAGCAGGCCCACCCCGGAGCCATGCTCGATGCGCAGGAGCGTTGTCTCGCTGATTTTTCCGTGGCCCAGCGACACCGCCCAACTTAAGCTCGCGAACCACAAGCCCGTCCCCACGGCGACGCCGGCGACGCAGGCGAGTTTGCCCGGCCAGTCAGGGGTCACCCACTCGCGAGAGATGAAGTTGGCCGCCAGGATAATCCAGAACACCAGCACGCCCAGGTTGCCCATCACCCGCACCATTCCCACCATGAAGGCCGAACGCGGATGCAGCCGTTCGCCAAGGCGATCCTCGATTCTTTGGGCGGCATTGCCCAGTCGCATCGGCGCCGTCCTCACCGAACGGGCCAAAATGAATTTTACCCCCAGGAAGAGCATGAAGACAAAGCTGGCCAGTTCCATCGCCGCCTTGACATAGCCCCGCGTGAAAAAAGAGGCAAACCCGGTGAAGGCGATGAAACAATAGATGACCTCCATCACGGTCGCCCCCAGCCCAATCATCACAGCCCAATAAAACCCGCGCCGCGCCCCTTCATTGAGAATCGTCAGGTTGACCGGGCCAACCGGGATGGACAGCAGCAAGCCGCTGAGCAAACCCGTCAGTCCCGCAACCAGGATGGGATGCAAACTATCCATGAAGGAGGTTCTCTTCAGATTCGGGCGGTCGCCCCCTCGGGCGCCTCACCGAGCCTCTCCTGGTTCGTCTTCCTCGTCTTCCTCGATCTCGCGGCGGACCTCCCGGGAAATGCGGGGGCGGATCAAGCCGTAGATCAGATACAAGGTAAAGAAGGCCGGAAGCGCGTAAAAGAAGATGGTTCGCCACCAAACCAGGATGAGGCCCAGTGCCAGGGCCGAAATCAGCATCTTGGTGAAGGTGCTCACGGAACGCAGCCCCAAGGACTTGAAGCTCGGGTATTTGATCGTGCTCACCATCATGGCCGAGAGAAAGAGCAGGACGACCACCGGCAGATACTTCCACGGGCCGAGCGACTTGTCCTTTTCATTGAGATGGATGATCAGCAGGGTGAGCGAGGCGACCAACCCGGCCGCCGAGGGAATGGGGAAGCCAAGGAAATCCTTGCCGCCGGCGCTGTTGGGCGCGGCGGCCAGGCAATTGAACCGCGCAAGACGGAAGGCGCCGCAAATCAAATAGATCGAGGCGATAAACCAGCCCGGCTCGGGGTTGTTGCTGAAGACGTCTTTGAGCACTACGCGGTGGACCAGGAAGGCAGGGGCCACGCCGAAGGAAATCAGGTCCGCCAGCGAATCGAATTCACGGCCGAACGGACTCTCGATGCCGCCCATTCGCGCCACCCGCCCATCGAGCAGGTCGAAGATGCACGCCAGGAGGATGAAGCCGAGGGCGACTTTAATCGGGGAAAAATCCCCGGTTGCCAAGTCGGCCTCGACGATCTTGGTCAGGGCGACGAAGCCGCAGAAGAGGTTGCCGGCAGTCAGAAGGTTCGGGAGAAAATAAATCTTGAGTCTCGGCTCGGCTGAGTCGGAGGCGGCAGAGGGGGAAGACCGGGAATCCATGGCTGACTAAGTGGTCATGAACGCTAAGGGTTTGGCTCACTCGAAGGCGGCTAACACGGTTTCGCCGCCGACCACGTGCTCGCCGAGTCTGACTTTGATTTTGGCGTTGGCTGGCAAGTAAACGTCCGCGCGCGAGCCGAACTGAATGAGACTGATCCGGTCGCCGCGGGCCACCTCGTCGCCTGGCTGGGCAAAGGTCACGATGCGCCGGGCAATGGCCCCGGCAATCAGCCGCGCCGCGACCTTTTGCCCGGGCGGCTCGCTGGCGACAAAGCCCAGGAGCACGTTCTCGTTGCACGCCGCCGACTCGGTCCGCAGCGCGTTGACGAACTGGCCCATGGTGTATTTGGCCATCGCGACCGTCCCGCCCACCGGCGCGTATTGCACGTGGACATCCAGGACTGAGAGAAACATCGAGACGCGCTGGCACTCCCCGCCCATGAATTCCGGCTCGAGCACCGTATCGATGACGTCGACCTTCGCATGGGCCGGAGAGACGACCAGGTTGCTCCCGGCCGGCACGCGCGGAGTCGGGTCGCGAAAAAAATACAGCGTAAAGGCCGCAAACAGCGCCCAGAGGACCAATAATCCCGGGACAATCACCATCAGCGAGATGGCCATGACCATGACCAGGAAGCCGATGGCCCAGACCACCGCCACCGCGATCAGCGACAGCAGGATCACGTTGAACGCGGCCTTTCTGGCTTTGCCCGAATGTTTCATGGCAGCCCAATTGACCTGAATGTCCGGCCTGCAATGAGCGGCGGCTACTTCCTGGCCGCGCCGTAGCCGCGCACGAAGCCGATGCACTGGGCGACTTCCGGGAGCGAGTTCTGCCAGTTCCATTCGTATTCGATGGAGAGGTTGCCGGTAAAACCCTGGCCCTTGAGTTCGTCCAGGATAGCGGGAATGTCCGAGACCCCGGTGCCAAAGGGCACGTCATGGGCCCTGGGTCCCATTTGGTTGAGGTCTTTGAGGTGGCTGCTGATTATGCGGCCCCGGAGGATGCGCAGGCACTCCAGGGGCTTGAGGCCGGAGCGGACCCAGTGGCCGGTATCGGCGCAGGAGCCGATGCGCGGGTCGCGGTCCTTGACTAGCGACAGGATGTAATTGGGGTCCCACATGCGGTAGTCCGCGTTGTTGGGTTGCTTGGGATGGTCGTGAAACCCCACCATGATGTCGAATTCCTTGACCATTTTCTCGATTGTATCCAGGGCGCCGACCGATTCGGTCGTAATCGCCCGCAGGCCCATTTCCCTGGCAAACTCGAACAGCTTGCGGGCTTGCGCCTCGTCCCGGGGCACGTCCACGACGCCATAATTGACGGCCTTGATCTTGTGCTGGGCCAGCTTGGCCTTGACCTTCCCAATCGTCTCGGCCGAGGCGTTGTGGTCCCAAACCACGTTAGGCTCCTCTTTGCTCAGTTTCTGCCCAGGAAAGAACTCGATGACGGAGCCGCCGGCCTCAGCGGTCTTTTCGATGGCCTCAAACACCGTAAACTGGTTGAACGTGTAGGCCTGGCAACCGATGAAAAAGCCGCCGATGCTGCATTCCTGGGGGATTGTGTTCTCGGCGCACAGCGAGCCGGCCGCCAGCGCGGCGCCAATGGCACAGAGAGCGGAAAGGAGAATTCGTTTTGAGCGCATATAGATTGGATATGTTCAGGTTTTTCATGGAGTTCTACGCGCCCCGCCTGTGAAATGCAAGACGTATAATCCGGGCGGTTTCTCGTTGACAGTGAGCGGCCATTCAGCGATCCGAAATGCCATGAAACCGTCGCCCCTTTCAAACCCATCCCGAAACCGTGGCTGGAAAGGCCTCTGGACAATTGGCCAGCTTCTCCTTGCCTCAGCCCAAATGTGGGCCGGAGTGGACCCGGTCTGGCAGAACCTCTCGAGCAAGCGCGGCGAAGTGCCCACCCCGCCGGGAGGCTCGACTCAACAAACCGGCGCAGTGGTGGCCGATTTCGACAGCGACGGCGTCAGCGATTTTATCCTTAGCTTCCGCCAAAAGGCCCCTGCCCTGGTGTGGTACCGGCGGACGGCTGCCGGCTGGGACCCTTATGTGATCGAGAAGGATTACCTGCCTATCGAGGCGGGCGGCGCCGTTTGTGACATTGATGGCGACGGCGACCTGGACGTGGTCTTCGGGGGCGACTGGCAGAGTGACGAAGTCTGGTGGTGGGAAAACCCGGCCCCCAACTTTGACCCGAAAGTGCCCTGGAAACGGCATCTGATCAAGAAGGGCGGCAAGACGCAACACCACGACCAGGTGTTTGGCGATTTTCTGGGCACCGGCAAACCCCAGCTCGCCTTCTGGAACCAGGGGGCCAAGAAGCTTTTCCTGGCCGAGATTCCTCCCAACCCGCGCACCGCCGAATCGTGGCCCCTGACCGAGATTGCCACCGTCGAAACCTCCGCATCGACTCCTTACACCGAAGGCATCTCCGCTTTCGACGTGGACGGGGACGGCCAAGTGGACCTGCTGGCTTACAACACCTGGTACAAACACCTGGGCGGCAAGAGCTTCAAGCCGATTAAGATTGCCAACGAGGGCGGGCTCATCTTTGCCGGCTACTTCAAGCCCACCAAAGTGGCCCAGATTGTCATCTCTCCGGGTGACGGTGTGGGCCCGTTGCGCTGGTATGAATGCACGGGCGATGCCGAGGACCCTGGGGCCTGGGTTGGCCATAATCTGGTCGATCGCACAGTCATCCACGGCCACACCCTTCAACTGGGGGACATCAACCGGGACGGACACCTGGACATATTCGCCGCCGAGATGGCCAAATGGAGCGAGAACCAGCCGCAGCGGGATAACCCCGAGGCGACGGCTTGGGTCTTCTACGGCGATGGCCAGGGTCATTTCAGGAAAACCGAAGTCATCGTCGGGCACGGCTGGCACGAGGGCCAATTGGCCGATCTGGATGGCGATGGAGACCTGGACCTGCTCAACAAGCCCTACAACTGGGATACGCCGCGGGTGGATGTCTGGCTCAATAACGGCACTCGGACCGGCGCCCACGGAGTCGGCACCAGCTCGAGTTTCAGCGGGCCCGTCGGCCTCCAACTCTACAGTCTCCGGGACATCCTCAACCGGAACGTCGGCCTCGGCCTGCAATTCGCCCGCAACTTCGGATTCCGCGAGGTCGAGCTTGCCGGCACTTATGGCGTGCCTGGAGGCCAGTTCCGCGCCATGCTCGAGCGGTTCGCCCTCAAGCCGGTCTCCGCCATCGAGGATTATGGGATGTATGCGGAGCACCTCGATAAGGTCGTCGAGGAGGCCAACACGCTTGGCGTGCAGTTTATCGGCACGGCCGGAATACCCCGGCAGGGCGCGCTGGCCGAAGCCGATGTCCGGGGGGCTGCCGCCGTGTTCAACCGGGCGGGCCAGGCCCTGGCGAAAGCGGGAATCCGCTTCTTCTATCACCCCCACGGCTTTGAGTTCGTTCCGCGGGGCGAGGGCACCCTGTTCGACCTGCTGGCGGCTGAGACGGACCCCAGGTGGGTGAGCTTCGAGATGGACATCTTCTGGGTGGCGCATCCGGGGCAGGACCCCGTGAAGCTGCTGCGCAAGTACCCGAACCGCTGGGCCTTAATGCATGTCAAAGACATGCGAAAAGGGACCAGGACGGGTTTGCTCACCGGCAGCGAAGATGTCCGCAATGACGTGATCATCGGCTCGGGCCAGATCGATATCCCCGCCACTCTGCGCGAGGCCGCTCGGGCCGGCGTGAAGCACTTCTTCATCGAAGACGAGTCGCCGGTTTCCCTCGAGCAGATCCCGCAGAGCCTCCGCTACCTCGAGTCCCTGGCGTGGTAGGGATCGGCCTTACTGGCCGACCGTTGCTTTCCTTGACCGAAATCAAGGAACTCGTTCCGTCTTCGCCTTAGGCTCAGGGCATGAGAAAATGTGTGGAATCGATGATGCAGGAGCACGAGTTGATTGTTCAAGTGTTGGCTTCTCTGCAAGCCCTGGCTGAGAAACTGGCTGCCGGCGGCCCTGTCGCCCGTCAGGATGTGGCGGATTTCGGCAGGTTCTTCCGCGATTTCGCGGACAAATGCCACCACGGCAAAGAGGAAGACAGGCTCTTTGTCAAAATGGAGGAGGCCGGATTCCCCCACGATAGCGGCCCTATAGCGGTGATGCTGGCCGAACACGACGCCGGCCGCCAGGCCGTGCGGGGTTTGCTTGAAATAGGCGCGGGCTCCGGGCCGCTCAGCCAGGCCGAGAGCTCGAGAACCATCGATTATGCCGGCCAGTTCGTGCCCTTGCTTTACGCGCACATCCAGAAGGAAAACAACATCCTTTACCCCATGGCTCAGAACATCATCCCGCCCGAGGAGTTTGACCGGCTGGACCAGGCGTGCGAAGCCTTCGACCTGGAAATCCGCGCCCGGCTCGATGTCGCCGCGCTCAAGGAACTTGCGGCCGGCTTGGCGCGCCGATACCCGGCCGACCCGGCTAGTCTGGCGGTCTGCGGGGGCTGCGGAGGAGCAAATGTGGGCTCCCCTCGCCACCTGTGAATGGCTTTGGAGGGACTATAAGCTTAAGCAAGGCTCTGTTTGGCCGCGTTGCTATAACCATGGCGCTCCTAACGGAGCTGCCACGCGCGCCTCCGCCACCGCGCACGGCTGCCGCGCTCGCATTTGATTTCGAGTCAACGTAATCTGAGGAGTAATAGG
>Ga0181533_1000415_pt1 | contig 56324 bp, 56 predicted proteins | sample PEATcosm2014_Bin_45_FD_119772 | JGI IMG/M metagenome (GOLD analysis project Ga0181533, IMG submission 119772) | Peatland microbial communities from MTU Mesocosm Facility, Houghton, MI, USA - PEATcosm2014_Bin11_60_metaG | ecosystem: Environmental > Terrestrial > Soil > Wetlands > Peat | place... | reverse complement strand
GGCATTTATGGAAGACGCGGGTTCCCAGTTCTGCGGACCGCTTTAGGAAGCAAAAAGGGGCGTCGCCGCGCCGCGGTAGTGGCTGCTGTGTGGCGGCGCCTCACCCCGCCAAGGAAAAAAATCTATGGCAACAATCAATCTGACAACCGCCGATGTCCCTATCAGGGAAAACCGGCTCGGATCGGTCACCGGTTACGAGGGGAGCGCCGGGGAGTTGACCCGGCGCTCTCGTGATTGCTCACTGAGGGAGCGGGAGCGGAGCTTTACCCAATGCGCCACCTGCGCCTCGGTCACCGCCATCTGCCAGGTGGCGATGATCCAGGATGCGGCGGTTGTCAACCATGCGCCGCTGGGGTGCGCCGGAGATTTTGCCAATTTCAACTTTATCAACCGGGCTGGTCAGGCCCGACGGGGGTGGCGGCTCGCCAACGCCCACCTGCTCAATTCCAATCTTGACGAGCATGACATCGTCTTCGGCGGCGCGGAAAGACTGAAGGTAGCGGTGCGGGAGGCCATGACCAGGTTCGCCCCGAAAGCGATTTTCGTCACCACTTCATGCGCTTCGGGGATAATCGGTGATGATGTCCCGGCCATCTGCCGGGAACTGGAGGAGGAACTGGGGGTCACGGTAGTCTCCATCTCCTGCGAAGGTTTCCGCTCGCAGATCTGGGCCACCGGGTTCGACGCCGCCTATCACGCCATCCTGCGCCGGGTGGTCAAACCTGCCGTTACCAAACGACCGGATCTGATCAATGTCATCAATTTCTGGGGCGATGATATTTTCACCGCTCTCTTCGGCCGGCTCGGCCTGACCCCCAATTATGTCGTCCCCTTTACCACCGTCGCCCAACTGGAAAGGCTCTCGGAAGCCGCGGCCACCGTGCAGATATGTTCCACCCTGGGGACATATCTGGCGGCAGGTCTGGAAGAGCACTTCGGGGTGGCGGAAGTGAAAGCCCCTTCACCCTATGGTATTTCCGGCACCGATGCCTGGCTCCGGGAATTGGGGCGTGTTACCGGGAAAGAGGCCGAGGTGGAGGCCCTAATAGCGGAGGAGCACGGGCGGATATCCGCGGAACTTGCCGAGCTGAGAGCCCGGCTCAAAGGGATTCGCGGTTTCGTCGCCGCCGGCGCGGTGCATGGCCATAGTCTTGTCGCCATACTCGGGGAGCTCGGAATGGAAGTGGCCGGGGCTACCGTCTGGCACCACGACCAACGCTTTGACCACAACGATCCTCAGGGCGACAGCCTCCAGCACGTGGTAAGCGAGTACGGAGACGTTCCCTTCAGCGTTTGCAACAAGCAGTCGTTCGAGATGGTCAACCTGCTCAACCGGCTCCGCCCTGACATCTTCATCGTCCGCCACAACGGCATGGCGGTGTGTGGGGCCAAGCTCGGTATTCCCACCTTCCTGATGGGAGACGAGCACTTCGGTATCGGCTATGAGGGGCTGCTCAATTATGGCCGAAAGATATTGGACTCAATCACCAATCCTGCGTTTGTACAAAATCTTGCGCGTCATACGCGTCTTCCCTACACGGAGTGGTGGCTCGCCCAGCAGCCGTTCTCTTTTCTCGGTGAGGAAGCATGAGCGGCGTCATCGAGCAACCCCGTCATTTGTGCATGCTCAGCGCCAAGCAGAGTGTGGTGGCCATCGAGCGGGCGGTTCCGATCGTTCATGCCGGCCCCGGCTGCAGCGGCAAGCTCTGGAGCGGACTCAGCTTCTGCAATGGTTTCCAGGGGTCGGGCTATGCTGGCGGCGGCGCGGTTCCCTCCACCAACACCGGTGAGAAGGAGGTCGTGTTCGGCGGTGAGGAGCGGCTGCGGAGCGTAATCGAAGGGGCGCTCAAGGTCATGGATGCCGACCTGTTCGTCGTGCTGACGGGATGCACCAGTGACATCGTCGGGGACGATACCGGGCAGGTGGTGCGTGAATTCCGGGAGCAGGGGATGCCGATAGTTTATGCGGAAACCGGCGGCTTCAAGGGGAGCAGCTTTGTCGGCCACGAGGCTCTGCTGGAGGCGGTGATCGCCCAGCTGCTTGACCTGGCTGCACAGGAACGTGTGTCGAATCTGGTGAATGTATTCGCCTCGGTTCCATATCTGGACCCTTTCTGGAGCGGCAATCTGGAGGCCTTGCGCGAACTGCTGGCAGGTCTCGGGCTGGAGGCGAACATCCTCTTCGGCCCCGGCTCGGGGGGGATTGAAGCCTGGCGAAAAATTCCCGCTGCCAGCTTCAACCTGGTGGTATCCCCCTGGGTCGGACTCAAAGCGGCACGCATTCTGGAAGAGCGCTATGGTACGCCTTTCCTCCATTACCCGGTGCTCCCCATCGGCGGGACGGAAACGAGCCGTTTCCTGGCGACGGTCGGCGCGTTCGCCGGCGTTGACCGGGGAAAAACAGCGGCCTTCATCAGGAAGGAAGAAAAGCGGTTTTACTATTACCTGGAGCGCTCGGCAGACTTCATCCTGGAATTCCGCTATGACCTCCCCGGTCGCTTCGTCACTGTCTGTGATTCCCTCTATGCCCTGGCGGTGAGCCGCTTCCTGGTCAACGACCTCGGACTCCTTCCCGGCCGGCAGTTCATCACCGACCAGACGCCGACGGAACACCGGGAATCGCTGCGGGCGGAATTCGCCGCGCTCTCCCCGTCGGTGTCGGCCCAGGTCACCTTCACCCCCGACGGAGGGGAGGTGCAGAGGGAGCTGCGGGCAACGAAACACCACCAGCCGCCGCTCATTATCGGCAGCACCTGGGACAAGGATATTGCCGCGGAGCTGAAGGGGTACCAGGTGAGCCTTTCCCTGCCGGTCACCGACCGGCTGGTGCTGGACCGTTCCTATGTCGGCTACCGGGGGGGGTTGCGCCTAGCGGAGGACTTCTACACCGCGATCCTCGGCAGTTATCAATAAAAAAATGATTCTATAGAAATATTCCTTGACATTTCATCGTTAGATATATTATTATTAGTCTATAATTTTGATAGATAAAATATACTAAACGCAAACGCGCTGACTGGATAACTGGAGGCCGATAACTCATTTCTGAGACTGTCGGCCTTTTTCGTTTCCGGGGTGGCGGATGAGGGAGATGGCGACCCTCCCAATCGATGAACAACGCAAGGCTGACCATTCAAACTGGAGGCCGGACCCGAAAAGCGGGTTCCGGCCTTATTCATTCATAGGACTGTAAGTAAAAAGAAACAGACCCAGGGAAGCAACAGCCGACAATCGGGATCCGGCGGAAGGAGGAATGCAAAATTGATACGTAAACTGGCACAATGGATTGTCCACTACAGGATTGCTGTTTTTCTGGTGATCGTGGCTGTAACCATTTTCTTCGCCTGGCAACTGAAGGACATAAAGATAGCCTTTGGCGGTGGGGACATCGTTCCTCCGAACCATCCCTATGTAAAGCTGAACGACAAGATGGTGGAGACCTTTGGCGGCGAACACCTGGTCGAGATCGCCATACAGGTGAAGGATGGCGATGTCCTTGATCCTAAAAACCTGGCCAAGATTTACCGGATCGACCAGAAGCTGCGCGAAATGCAGGGGGTGGTGACTCACACGATCACCTCAATCGGCTCACGGAAGTTCGACCGCGCCAGTTTTTACTACGATGAGATGGGGTACTCCTCGATCCACTTCGACAAATACCAGGACATCGTTCGGAAAATCACCGCCGGCGACGACAAGGAGGCGGTCGCTTTCCGTGAGGAGGTGCTGAACAGCGGCCTGGTCGGATCATTCGTCTCTCCCGACCTGAAGAGAACCCTCATCCTGGTAGGGTTCCACTATGAGGAGGACTACCGCTATATCTTTGAGACTATCCAGAAGATCGTCAACGAGGAAAAGGACGCGAATACAGAGTTTTTCCTTGCCGGACGGCCGATCATGCTGGGCTACATCGACTCCGCCTTCCGGGGCATACTGATCGTCTTTGCCATCGCCGTGCTGGTGATGGTGGTGACCCTGTATCTGGATTTCCGGACGATCCGCGGCGTACTCCTGCCGCTCTCTTCGGGTTTGATAGGCGTCATATGGGGCCTCGGCTTCATGGCTTTCCTCGGACACAGGATTGATATCCTCGGGGTGACCATTCCGTTCCTGCTGATTGCCTTGGCGCACGGTCATTCGGTCCAGATACTTTCCCGCTACTACTACGAGTTCGCCAACGGCCGCAACCGCGAGGAAGCCGCAGTAGAGTCGATGATTGCTCTGCTCAAACCGATGACCACCTCTATCTTCGCCGATGCGGTAGGCCTTTTCGTTCTCATCCTGATGCCCTTCAAAAGCGTTCAGTCGATGGCTCTGGTCGGAACAGCGGGCATCGTCGCGATCTGCGTCGGTTGCTTTATATTCATACCCGTATCCCTTGCTCTGCTGCCGCCTATGAAGCAATCGTCCGTCAACCGTGAGGAGAAGTGGTTCGGCCCTCTCTTCGAACGACTTGCGGTTTTCTCTCTGGGAAGAGGGAAATGGCCGATTCTCGGATTCACCGCCGTTGTGCTCGTCATCGCACTAGTCGGGGCATTCAAGGTGCAGGTCGGCGAACTGCAATCCGGCTCGCCCGATTTCTGGCCGAGCGCACCCTACAACAAGGCGGAGAAGGTGGTCGAACAGATGACCGGCGGTAACACCTACTGGATCAATGTTGAGGGTGATCACACCGGGGCGCTTTACGACGCGAAGGTATTCCGGGACGTCAATGCCCTGCAGCGCCACCTGGAGGAACGTCCGGAGGTGGGTTACTCGATATCCTACGTGGACAGCCTTAAAAAGGTGAATGCCGCGTGGCATGAAAATGACCCGCGGTGGGATATCCTTCCCACCGACACCGCGTCGGCGGGCCAATTCATCGGCATGGTCGGCAGCGGCCAGGGCTATGAAGATACCAAGGATTTGTTCACCAAGGATTACAAATCGGGAGCCATCAAGGTTTTCCTGAGAGACCGCAAGCCGGACACGTTGCATAACGTCATCGCCGACACGCAAGACTTCATTAAAAAGAACCAGACTAGCAATGTCCGGTTCGAGTTCCCCGGCGGTTTGGCAGGGATCTACGCGGCCATCAACGAGGAGATCGAGAAGAACGAGTTCCTGAGCGTCGCCATCGTGGTTGTCGCCTGCCTCCTGCTGACCGTCCTTGCCTTCAGGTCGGTGCTTGCCGCACTGATAATATTCGTCCCGCTCCTGATCGGCAAGGCGATCACCCTGGCCTTCATGGGGTATGGCGGGATCGGCTTTTTCATCTACACGCTGCCGGTCATCACACTCGGCTTTGGCCTGGGGATCGACTTCTCGCTCTACATCCTTGCCAGGCTGAAAGAGGAGATTTCAAAAACTGGCGATTTCGACAAGGGGTACATCAAGGCGCTGGCCACTTCGGGGCGCGCTGTGCTGTTCACCGGCCTCACCATGACCGGCGGGCTCCTGACGCTCGTCCTGTCGCAGATGCGCTTCCAGGCGATCCTGGGCTCGATGCTCTCCGTGGTGGTCATGGCCAACACGATCATCGCGCTGGTATTCTTCCCAGTTTTACTATCGGTTATCAAACCGAAATTTTTGTTCAAGGAGGAGGAGGGTAAATGATTATTCGTCACCAAATGAAGAAGTGCGTGCCTTTACTGGCACTGCTGTTGTCAGTCGCGGGGACAGTCCCTGCCTGGTCGGCGGTGGATGAGCCAGCGAACCAGGCGGTGGACCAGAGCGCAACCTCCGAGCCCGCAGCTCCGGCCACCAGTCAGGAGCCAGCCAGCCCGGACGCGACCTCGACCCCGTCCGCGCAACAGCCTGAACCGGCGGTGGAAAGTCAGAGTGATTCAGGCAATATCGAAACGTTGTCGCCGTCGTATAACCCCTTCAACTGGCTCATCTACAAGCCGCTCTGGGCGCTGACCGGCTTGATAGGCGATTTCAACCCGATCGGGAAACACGTGTCGGAACCGCTCGAAGCAGCAGTCCCCGGGCTGCAATTTAAGGGATTCCTCAACACCATCACGCAGATCAACACGACAGCTACCAATCACGATGTCGGGCTAGGCGGCAGGGACAAGGACTGGCGGTTGCAGAAGCAGGAATTCCGCCTCCAGACCGAATTCAAGTACCAGGCGAATGATAACATCGAACTCGTGAACATCGATAACATGCAGTATGACGGCGCATACGACTTCCAAAGCAGCAACGGCCTATACCGAAGCGGAGAGTCCGACCAGGTATACTATTCCCAGGGGAAGCGGATCATTCGCGAGCTGTATGCCCGCGGGAATTACGGGAACTTCAACTTCACCCTCGGCAAACAGATCGTGAACTGGGGTAAGATGGATGGCAAGGTCATCGACATCGTCAACGCCCAGGACTGGCGCGACGTGGTCGATTCCCACATCGGCGATTACGAGTGGCGGGATATCGGCCAGTGGATGGCGTATGCGTCGATCAGGCCTGTTGAGAATGCAACCGTCAGCCTCCTCGTTAACCCCGATTTCCAGCCAAACCTCTACCCGGCTATTGGCTCGCCGTACTGGTTCCCTTTTGCTCCCTCTGCTCCCTCCTCTTTGCCTGCCAATGCAGCAAAACCTTCAGGTTTTAACCGCATCCAGGACGAAGAGATTGGCTTGCGCGCGGACACCACAGTCGGCGGTCTCTCCTTCAGCGCCCTCTATTATTACGGGTTTGACCGTGATCCGGTTGTCTTTTCTTCCGACGGTTTGTTTCACTATACCCGCGAAAACCGTTTCGGCTATGCGGCGGACTATGGAACCAGCATCTTCGGCCAACGTCTGATTATCCGTTCTGAGGGTCTCTACACGCATGGCATGGCATTTAACACTTCGGATCCAAGTGCGCCGAACGGGATCGTGAAGAAAGACGTTGTAAAGATCGCGCTTGCTTTTGAAACCTCTATTTTCTCGGACGAGAACAAGATCGATATCCTCTATCAGCCGATCTATACCACCCAGCTGGCATTCGACCCGCGCACCAGCAGTACACTGACAATTCCGGCAGCCCGTGCCGATATCTTGCACGTCGTCAACGTAAGCCATTCATTCCGTTCAACAAGCGACAAGCTGTCCGTTTCAGCCACCGGATATCTTACCGCCGGGTCCGATTTCAGCGGATTTTCCTACAATGTCGGCGGAGGGTGGAAATTCAGCGATAATCTCAGGGCGAATGTGGCTTTTACCGACTATCTGGGTGGAGACACCCGTATTCCCTGGGGGGCATACCAGAAGTGGAAGAACGTGACTGTTGATCTCAAGTACGAATGGTAAATCAATCAATAGAAAGGAGAGGCGGCATGAGGGACGATAACACTGGCAAGGTGATAAACCATCAAAAGGAAACGCGGGCTTTGCGCCGTTTGATCTTTGAGGCCGCCTCGGTTCTGGCGGCAGTTTTCCTCCTGTCCGCCTGCTCCGGGTCCGGAAAAAGCGGGAAGGAGGTCCACGCCTCGGCATGGATACCCTACCGCCTTCCCTTCAACCACGTGGTTTTCGATCTGAAGCAGACCGGGGGAAAGGACGGCTGGGCGGTGGGGGAGCGCGGGCTGATCCTCCATTTCAACGGCACGGCATGGGAACAGGTTGAGTCTCCCGTTGCGGCGCCGCTCTTCGCCCTTTCCTTCCCGGAACCGAGGCATGGCTGGGCGGTCGGCGCTGACGGGACGATCCTGGAAGGATCGGCAGAAGGCTGGAAGGAAGTCCCCAAGGTGGACAAGTGGAACCTGATGTCGGTGGCGTTCACGTCGCCGACGGACGGCTGGGCGGTCGGCGAGCGCGGATCGATAGTGCATTACGATGGCAAGGCCTGGAAGAGCGCCGTCTCGCCGGCGAACAAAGTGACGCTCAACCGGGTCGTCTTTATCGGCCCGAGCGACGGCTGGGCTGTGGGGAATCAGGGTTTGATCCTGCATTACGACGGCAGGGTGTGGAAAGTGGTTCGCGGTCCAACTGACAGGACGTTATACGGAGTCGCGTTTCGCACCCCTTCCGACGGCTGGGCCGTTGGGGAAAAGGGAACTATACTCAGGTATGACGGCACGTCGTGGTTGACCGCCAAAAGCCCTGTGGAGAAGACGTTCCTGAGCGTGGCGTTTCCCAACGAGAAAGACGGATACATCATCGGCCGCGGCGGAGAGATTCTTGCCCTACGTGACGGAAAATGGACGAAGGGGTCCGAATCGCCGACCGGCAGGACGCTGTACGGCATTTCCGCCGGTCCTGACGGGCAGCCATGGGTGGCCGCGACCAGCCGCGACATCTTCAAAAAAAGGTCTTGAGGGGAATGATAAGTGAAATGAAAGAGAGGGGGAAGGAGGCGTGGAACTTTACACATGAATTGAGGAGAACTCAACATGAATACAACACATCAAGCTAAGCGGATTACATGACGCAGTAACGGAAAGGAGAAAGAAATGAAATTTGGTAAATCGAGCAGAAAGATCATCGGAATAGGCCTTGTTGCCGCGACTGCGTTTGCGGTTGCGGTCGAAACCGGCATTGCCAAGGAAACCGTCGATTGGAGCAAGGTCGCCTGGTCCCCGGTCAAGTCCCCCTCCCCATGGACGGAGTGGCAGTGGAACCCGAAAAAAGAAGGGCGGACCTGGAAGTATGTCGAAGAACTCACGCCTGCGGAAAAGGAATACTGGCAGATCGATCCGCGCTGGTCGCACGAAATCCCGAGGGACAAGGATTTTCCTAAACTGCCGGAAGTGAAATATCCGTTCAAGCCCCCTTACAGCGGCGAAGAGTTGAACGCTCTAGCGGAAGCGGGGGGATCGACAACCACCATGTGCGGTCTTCAAACCCATCACGGCTATCATGTCAACAGGACAAAGGACCGCACCGGCGTTGTAACAAAGTCCGACCAGATATGCAACACGATCAAGCACTTCAAGACCTTCGGCCAGGAGCTCTATGAGCTCAAGCCCGGCCAGGAGCAGGGCGCCTTTCTGGTTGTCATTACAGCTCCCCCCGAGGACGCGGGCACTGTCTCGCTCTCCAAGTTCTACAAGGATGGCCCCGGCGTCTCTAAGGTCGAAGACCGCTGGGCGTACCTCCCCAGCCTGCGGCGCGTCCGCCGGATCTCCGGCGCGAAAGGCGAGGATTACCTCCCCGGTTCCACCGACACCTATGATGACACTTTCCTGCGTGACTTCTGGAAATATGACTCAAAGGTCATCGGCGTGGACATTCTCTACCAAGCGTGCAATTCAAGCAAGCCTTACGGGCCGATCAAAGGTCCCTATCGTGCCGATGGCGGCGTAGAGTGCTATGTTGTTCTCAGCAAGCATTACGATAAGGGGTATTACCTGAGCCAGTGGATCAGTTGGTTCGAGAAGAAGAGCGGCCATATGATCCGTACCGAACAGTGGGACCGCAGGGGTAACTTCCACAAGATCAACGAGAAAGGCCTGAGTGGTGTGGTCTCCTATTACGGCAAGGATGTCTATCCGTGGCTGGAAGCGATGAAGGGGGGACTTACCGAGGCCGGGACTGAGCGGCGGGCGCTTCTGCACGGCGGCGGCCCCTGGACATTCTGGGATATCGAATCGGATATCCAGACCTATACCATCCCGCATAACGATAAGACAGTTTTAAACGTCCCCAATGAGAAGTTCGGCAACCTGGACGTCTACGCCGGGAAGGAAACCTGGAAGCAGCTCTTCCAGCCGCAGCGGATCGAGAACCCGTTCGTGAAAACGGCGCCGACGGTGAACTTTACGGCGAAGGACTTCCCGCCCACACCGCCGCTCTATCGCGACAAGTTTCCCAAGTATCGCAAGATAGCTCTTCCCACGGAGATCGCAGCCAGGATCAAGAAGGAAGAGTCGGAAAAGCGTAAACTGTTCTAGCTGCAAACGCCGAATATCAGTGCCCGTGGAGATCCCCATGGGCACTGATATTCAAAAGAGAGGAGCGCCAAAATGCATGACAATTTGAGTGACCTTCCAATAACGGATGATACACCCATAAATCTCAATGAGAAGACCTGCCCGACCCGCGAACAGCGTCTGTCGGTAGCTATAAACGCCTATTACGGGAAGATGAGCGACCTGGTCCAGGGGACGCGTGATAAAAGCATCGTTCAGCCGGACCGCTGCTTCGAGCAGTCAGGAAACTGCCTCTTGGCGCTCAACGCCCAGCGGCTCATAAGCATTCGTGACTCGGTGCTCCTCTTTCACTCTCCGATAGGCTGCGCCGCGGGGCAACACAGCAGCCACGAGCTTTTTCAGCATATTCCATTGGAGCAGGGGCGCCCAGCGGATCTCGACTTTTTCCACGCGGTGAGCACCAATCTCACCGAAAAAGACGTTGTCTTCGGTGGAGGAGAAAAGCTGGTAGCGGCGCTCAAGGAGGCGGACCGCCGCTATTCACCCAGGGCGATATTCGTGGTGACCTCCTGTGCCTCCGGCATCATCGGCGACGACCTCGAAGGGGCGGTAAGCGAGGCTCAGCCGCATGTGAAAGCCAAGATCGTTCCGTGCCACACGGAAGGGTTCCGCTCACGCGTCACGCAGACCGGCTACGACGCATTCTGGCACGGTGTCCTTAAGTATCTGGTGAGGAAGGATCTGCCAAAGCAGAAGGACCTGGTCAACGTCACCAACATGTTCTCTTATACATGGATGGACAAGATCGAGATCACCCGGCTTCTGAACAAACTCGGGCTCAGGGTCAATTTCATTCCCGAATTCGCTTCGGTCGAAGACCTTGAGAAGATGGGGGCTGCGGCAGTTACCGCGCCGATCTGCCCGACATTTGCCGACTACCTGATGCGGGGACTGGATGAGCACTTCGGCGTTCCCTATTTCAAGGACGTGATACCGTTCGGCATCAATAAGACCGACGAATGGCTCCGCCAGATCGCAAGTTACACCGGCAAGGAGAAAGAGGTCGAGGAACTTATCAGGGAAGAGCATGCAACCTGGATTCCGAAAGTCGACAAGATCAGGCAGGGGCTTGAAGATATCCGCAAGGGCTTTGTGGAGAAGGGACTTAAAAAGGAAGGCGAGAAGCTGACCGCCATCGGCGCTGTGGGGCAGGGGCGCGTCATTGGCCACGCAGTATTCCTGGAAGAGCTCGGGCTTGAGGTTGCAGCCGCATGCACCATCGATTACGACTCGCTGATCGCTGATTCCTTTGATTCGCTCGTTAAAGAGGTTGGTGATTTCGTTATTCTCGTCTCAACCTTCCAGGCGGCTGACTACGCAAACCTATTCAATCGGATCAAGCCCGACCTTTCGCTCCAGGCCCCTTTCAAGGGAGGGGTCATCAAGTCCGCCAAGACTATCGCAACCATCCACTGGCTCCGGGGCGATCATCATCCATCCCAGACCCAGGCGGGCTATGCGGGCGCAGTCGGGTACGGCAACATGATCCTGCGCTGCTTCCAGAACGATGCCCTGACCAAACTGCTCGCGGGCTTTGACGACTCGCCGTACAAAGCGTGGTGGTATGACGCCGATCCGATGCATTTCGTGAAGGGGAAGGACGATATCTTCAAGTCAAACCCTGTCAAGATCGAAGAGCATCTCCATGGTGACGGGCACGAACATGGGCACGAACATGGGCACGAACATGGGCACGAACATGGGCACGAACATGGGCACGAACATGGGCACGAACATGGGCACGAACAGAGTCTCGCGCCCGGCCATGACCACGACCATGCCGGTGGCCATGAGCTTGGTCATGGCACTCCACATGTTCATAGAGCCGAACCTTGTGAGAAGAGCAATGAAGCCAGGCGAGCGGCCTGTACTCGGAAATGAGCAAAACCGGATGACCTGTCTCGCCGTCCTGAATGTGCGTAAAAATATTGTCGCAAACAGAATATAAAGGAGAATAAGGAATGACTCCATCCGCAACGGTACTGAAATTTCAAAACGAAGACGACAGAATAGCCGCACTCGATCCCAAGGATCGCCCCTTGCAGGAAACACCTCGACATACCTGTGCTTTGGGTGGAGTAATGGCGGCATCCTCCGCTGTTGCGGGGGTAGTGCCGATCCTTCATTCGGGTGGGGGGTGCGGTTGGGCCAACTTCTTCGGGTTCATCGGCGCAAGCGGCGGCGGGCAGATCGGTGATGGCGGAGCAATGATGACACCCTGCACCACTTTGCTCGAAAAGCATGTGGTCTTCGGCGGCGAGGAGAGACTGCGCGACCAGATCCAATCGACCTTCGAGCTGATGAACGGAGACCTTTTCGTTACGGTTTCGGGCTGCATCCCGGCGCTGATCGGCGACGATGTCGAGGGGGTGGTCTCCGAGTTCAAAAAGCCGGAATACCCGTCCATCATCAATGTCAAGTCGTCCGGATTCAACGGTACGTCATACGATGGGTACGATCTGTTCCTGGACGCTGTTATTAACCAGTATCTTGAAGAGAAACCGCTCCAGAAGGGACTGGTCAACATCCTCGGAGTCCAGCCCTGCCAGCATATATTCTGGAAGGGAGACCTGCAGTTGATCAAGAGCAACCTCGACTCTATAGGACTGGAGGCCAATCAGATTTTTGGCGGCAGGTATGGCGTTGAAGGGTTGAAGAAAATACCGGCCGCCGAGTTGAATATCGTTCTCAATTCCTGGCAGGGGGTGGATGCGGCTAAAAAGCTCAAGGAGAAATTCGGCACCCCTTATATCGTCTATCCGGGGACACCGATAGGACCGATAGAAACAACACGCTTTCTGCGCACCGTTGCCGAGCACCTGGAAGTCAGGAAGGAACTCCTCGACCAGTGGATCGAGACTCAGACAAAGATTGCCTACGATGATTTCAATATGGTCGCCACCTTCCTGTATATGGGTTTCTGCAACGTTTATTTTGCCGTCGTAGCAGAGTCGAACATGGCAATCGGGCTGGTTCGGTACTTCACCAATGAGTGCGGCCTGCTGCCGGCTGTTGTAATTGTTACCGATAATCCGCCCGAGGAAGCGCGGGAGCTTATCGCCGACAGGCTCACGAAGGATCTCGAAGGGATGATCGTTCCCGACGTCTTTTTCGAAAATGACACCTACCTGATCCACAAGAAACTGGAGAAATACAGCTTCATGCTCCTGTTAGCAAGCTCCATGGAAAAGTATGCCGCAAAGAAATACATGGCCGGTCATCACACGGTCTCATTCCCTGCGTTTGATCGGATTATCCTGAAGCGTACCTATGCGGGCTTCGGCGGCGGGAATGTCCTTCTCGAAGATCTGTTCAGCAAATTTGCGAGGCCGTTCTAGAACGTTTGGTTATGGTGGGGTGAGTTCTTAATGGATAAGGTTGGAAGCAATGAGTTGGAGAAACGGCCATGAGCTGGGTGCGGATTGCTGTCGCTTCTAAGGATGGATCCGCCATTGACCAGTCTCTGCAGGAGGCGTCTTTTTTCAGTGTCTACGATGTCGATCCTGAGGGACCCCGGTTTGTCGAACAGCGCAATGCCGGCGGGGTTTCTGCTGGCGGAGATCCCGGCGCAGCCGCAACGGAACTGACGGTCGATGAACTTCTGGATCTGATTTCGGACTGTTCGATCCTTATTGTACGATCTCTGGGCATTGAAACAGGAGGAAAGATGCGTATCGGCTGGGTAACTGTCTATGAGGCAGATATGCAAGTTGAAAAGGCATTGAAAAAGCTTTCGAGGAGTCCGCTTTTCAGAAAAGCTCTTGGTGATGAAACTACGCAACCTGAAAGGACGGGAAGTTCTGATCAATAATCGAGATCAAAGGGGGAAGCGAATGAGTATTGAACAACACAACATTGCACGCAATACGGTACCCACCAGAGAAAACCGTTTGAACACTATTACCGCTTATGTGGGAACCGGCAATGAAATTGAGGGCAAAGCGCGAGGCGGCTGTCTTCTGCAGCAGGACCGCAGGTTTTCTCAGTCGGCCGCCTGCGCGGAGATGATGCCCCTCTGCAACTCCGCCCTGATCGACGGAAACGTAGTAGTCGCTCATTCGCCGGTAGGATGTTCCGGCATGCTATCGGTGATCAACATCATCGGCAAGGCGGGACGTCTGATGCGCGGCATGCCTGCTCAAAACGCCCGCAGCATTTCGACCAACCTGAGCGAGCACGATGTTGTTTACGGCGGTGGAGCAGAGCTTGAGAAAGCCATATTGGAGGCCGATGCGCGGTACAATCCACCGGCCATAACGATCGTCACGTCGTGCGCTTCCGGCATAATCGGCGACGATGTCGATTCAATCGTGAAGGGTGTGCAGCCCAGGGTTAAAGCCACCCTGATTCCGATGCAGTGCGAAGGGTTCCGCTCCGGAGTTGTCTCCACGGGGTACGATGCGTTCCTTTCCGCGCTTCTGCAAGTAATTGATCTTCCCAAGCGGAAGCGTCAAGACACGCTGCTGCTGATCAACCCCCTCTCTATTTCGCGTCCCAATGAGGTTGAAATCGAGCGTCTTCTCCAACTCCTGGGTCTCAAGGCCCAGTGGTTCCCTCTCTTCACCGATTTCGCGAACGTGCGCAATGCCGCGGAGACGGCCGGGGTTGCTTCCCTCTGCTCCCTGATGAGCAACTATTTCTTCAAACAGTTCAAGGATAAGTTCGATGTCCCCTTCGTGGAGCCGCCGATGCCGGTAGGTATCGAATTTACGGACTGGTGGCTGCGTGACGTGGGAAAGATGCTCGGGATCGAAGACCGGGTTGAACAGCTTATCGAGTCGGAGCACGCCCGTGTCAGGCCGCAGATTGATGAGTTGAAGGAGCAACTACATGGGAAGCGCGCCTATATCGGGTTCAACCTGGAAAAATCGCTTTCCCTGCAGAGTCTGCTGTTAGAGCTGGGGATCGAAACAGTCGTTTCCACCGGTTTCGAGTACAGTGACGCCTACGGCCTTGACCGGCTGGAAAACTTGAATAAGCGATGCAGCGGCAACTATACGCTGCATATCGGAAACTTCCAGCATTTCGAGTGGGCGCATCTGTTCAATCGGGAAAAACCCGATATGCTGGTCGGCGGCCTGGAGCTGGGTGGCGCGGCCCTGCGTCAGGGGGTTCCGGTGGCGCCGGTGCTCCCCGGCACCTTTTACCTCGGTTATGACGGCGCTGTGAACTACGGCAAGGAGATAGTGAAATCCCTGCGCAATACCGCATTCAGTCGAAATCTTGCCGAGCGGGTAAAGCTTCCTTACCGCAAAAGCTGGTTCAAACAGAAAACACATAAGTATATCGGAAGGAGCGAACCATGAGTTTTGTCGAATCACCCCGTTCCACCTGCGCGCTGGGTGGCGCGCTGACCTATGTAAATTCCCTGTCGAGAACCGCTCCCATAATCCACGCCGGTCCCGGATGCGGCAGCGTCCTGACATTCGGCCAGAACTTCGGTGGCGGGTATCAGCATATCGGCTATTCAGGCGGTTTCGCGGCCCCATCATCGAATACTCTGGAGCGTCATGTCGTTTTCGGCGGCGAAGACCGGCTTCGGGAACAGATCAGTACAACACTGGAGGTTATAGACGCCGATCTCTATGTCGTTATTACCGGCTGCACTGCCGGTCTTATTGGTGACGATGTCCGGGCAATAGTTGGAGAGTTTGCCGAGAAAGGGAAAAATGTCGTCTTTGCCGAGACCCCCGGGTTCAAGGGGAACACTTATACAGGGTACGAAATTGCAACACGGGCGCTATTAAGTCAGGTCGTGCGGCCTTCTTCCAAAAAAAGTCAGAGAACAGTCAATCTTCTGGGTATAGTCCCTGCCCAGGACCCTTTCTGGCAGGGGAACCTGGCTGAGATTCGCCGCCTCCTTGAGAAAATCGGGGTCAAGGTGAATCTCTCCGGGGATGGCGACAGGTTGGCGGGGGTGCGGAAAGCTGCCGAGGCGGCGCTGAATATCGTTCTTTCTCCTACAACAGGGTTGGCGGCGGCAAGATATTTATGGGAAGTGCATGGCGTCCCATATATTCAACTTCCTATTCCGGTCGGCGTGGAGACTGGTTCGTTCCTGAGAAAAGTTGCGGAGCTGTTCCGCCTTGAGGAAGGCAAGGTGGAGAGCGTCATAGCTGAGGAAGAGGAATTTCTCTGGAAACACCTCGTTAAGCTGAGCGAAGCCTATGCCTACATCCTTGTCAACCGTGAGTTCGGAATTGTGAGCGACTCCAATTACGCCATCGGTCTTACGCGTTACCTGACAAACGACCTGGGGTTGATTCCGCGTATCGTCATCCTTACAGACGACCCGCCGGAGTCGCTGCATGAGTCGATACTCGCGGGGTTCTCCGGGCTGGAAGGGGGTATTGCGCTTAAGGTCGTCTTCGAGCCGGATGGCTTCAACATCGCCCGTCTTATTGAAGATAACCGTCCGGACATCCTTCTCGGCAGCACGCTGGACAGGGAAATCGCCAAAAAGCTGCTTGTCCCGATCCTCACTTTCGCTTTTCCGCTGACTGACCGGGTTGCGCTTTCCAACGGGTATGTCGGTTATCGGGGCGCCGTCAACCTGGCCGAAGATCTGAGTTCGGCTATCCTGTCTACTTGAGAGACCGGGCATGTAAGTAATAAGAAAATGATTTGAACCGGTTGTTTCGGCTTATCGCGCGAAGAAAGAGAATTAAGCATGTCGAGAGTCAAGAGCAAAACTGTTTGGACGGTTGCAGCGATCATAGTTATCACAACATTGGTTATTTCACTGCTAACCCTAGGAATAGGACAGGCCAGACATGCCGTGAATAAGGCTCCCAAGGATGGATTGTTCGCAATCAAGACGATCAGCAGGAAGGACTGCACCCTGGCTCCTTGGCTGGTAGCCGAGAAGATGGGGTTTTTCAGGGAAGAAGGGATTCGGATGGTCTACACGGGTGAGACGCAGGATGCGCTGATCATACCATCGATTCTGAAAGGCGAAAACGATGTCTGGGGCGCACATTCGAACACCCTTGCGGTGGCAAAGGCGGGCGGGGCGAAGATCACCGGCGTGCTACGCGACGGCATCGATCCACCCACCAACCTTGACCCGAGATTGCGCCACATGTTCTGGTATGTCAACCCGGCAAAATACCCCAACGTCAAGACCTTCGCCGACCTGAAAAACTTGCCGGGGAAGCTTAAATTCTCTACGATCACCAATAACATTTGCTCGGACTTTCTCACCAACAAGATCGCGGACAAAAACGGGATACCCCGGGACAAGTTCGAATGGGTGACAATGCCCGACGTCCAGGCGATCCAGGCATTGAAACAGGGATTGGTGGACGTGGCTGGGGTGCATCCTCCTTTCTACAAGCCGATGGAGATTGCGGGGGCGCGCAGGATCGCGGATTCAACCGAAGCCGGCCTGGGGCCAGCAGCAGGGGTGAGCTACACTTACTTCCGTGACGACTTCATCAAGAAATATCCACTGGTGGTGCGAGGCTTCATCCGCGCGATGGGGCGAAGCGGTGCCTGGATCAATGCCCATCCAGACCAGACAGCGCAGTGGACGTCGGAGGCTATCGGCATTCCGGTGACCGGCAATCATTACCACGCGCCGTCAAATGAAATCATCGAGAGCGAAATCGAACCGTGGATCAGGGACCTGGAGGAACATAAGGTAAACCCGCGCGGCAAGATCAAGCCCTCTGACCTGGTGACCCACCAGTTTGAGACGCACGAGGTATTCTCGTGGAAATAGTCGATTAAGAACGAAAAAGGAGGAACCGTTTCATGGCACTGGAAGAGAAAATCAGGGAGCTGATCGCTGTCGGCGCGTCAATCGCCGCCAACAACCCTCCGGAGGTAAAATATCGCATCGCCCGCGCCAGGGAACTGGGGGCCGACGATGCGGCGCTCAACGATGCGGTCGAGATAGGGCGGCTGGTCCGCCGTGGCGCCGCTTCGAAGACGGATGTCTTCGCCCTTAGCCTGGCGACGACCCCCCCGCAGCGGGAGAGGGGCGGTTGCCGGAAGGGGGAGGCGGGCCGCGGCAACGGCCAGGGTGACGGCTGCGGCGGCGGTGGCCGGGAATCGGAGCCCGTGGCTTAAAATCAAATGTGAGGAGTGACTTAAATGGCGAAGAAAGATTACAGAAGCATCGTTCCCATAAGAGAGGACCGGCTGGACTCGACAATCGCGTTTGGTGGAACAGACGTGAGCTCGTGGATCAAACTACGAAAAAGTGTCTGAAAGCTAAAGATCGCTCATTTTCACAGACGACTTTCTGCCAAGAATGGCTCGCCATGCTGACATTGGCGACAATTAAAGATACAGTCATCATTGCTCATGCGCCGGTGGGATGCAGCAGCTCTCTGACATGTATCAATATATTTAACCGAATGGGGCAAATCTTAAGGGGAAGGGAGCCATTAACCGGAAAATGGATTTCCACGAATCTGACAGATGCGGACGCTATACACGGGGGAGAAGAGAAACTCAAAGAAGCAATATCTAAAGCGGATAAAAGACACAGTCCCAAGGCAATATTTGTTTTTTCTTCATGTGTTGCCGGGATCATCGGAGAAAATATCGACACAATCATAACAAATATTCAGCCGGATGTATCCGCGAAAGTGATTCCCGTACACTGCGATGGATTCAGATCAAAATTATGGGCAACCGGATACGATGCATCGTTTCAGGGGGCATTAAATCATCTGATAAAAGAACCTGAAGAGAAACAGAATGATCTGGTCAATATAATCAACCCAATCACATTTGGAAGGGTGGATGAGGTCGAAGTGGAAAGGCTTCTTGGCAAAATTGGAGTCAAGGCAAATTTTATCCCGAATTTTTCTTCCGTAGAGGATATTGGAAATGCATCCAAGGCGGCGCTCACATCAAGTCTGTGCACAACCTTCAGCGAATATTTTGCAAAAGAATTGAAAGAACGTTTCGACGTCCCTTATACAAAAAAGTTAATGCCGATAGGACTGGACAATACGGATGAATGGCTCAGGGAGATTGCGGGCTTCCTTGGAAAAGAAAGTGAAATTGAAGAAGTAATAAAAGAGGAAAGAAAGAGGATCCAGCCAAGAGTAGACGAACTCAGGAAAAAGCTTGAAGGTAAAACAGCCTTTGTAAGCGCGGGACAGTCCAGAGCTATAGGAATACCGAATCTTCTAGCTGATCTCGGTATAGGCATAGCTGGGATTACCGCATACCACTATGACGAAGTCATATTTGAAAGTTTTGCAAATCTGGAGAAGAGATGCGGGAATTTCTGCGCCAATATCGCAAATATTCAACCATTTGAGCAGTTGAATATATTGAACAGGGAACGGCCCGACATATATCTGGGTCATATAGGAGAGACGGTGTGGGCCGCTAAACAGGGAATCCCTACCGGGATGGTATTTAATTTATCTCAGCTGTTTGCCGGGTATAACGCTGATCGTGTCCCATAAATTTCGCTGGACACCGTCGACGATTTGTTGTACCATTTTGCCATGCTTATCCATGGCCAGACGTTTTCTCCAGAAACACTGGAGCACATCCAGCAGTTGGTAGACGAAGATCCTGATATCAGTCGTCGCGCATTGTCCAGACGTGTGTGCGAATTGCTTGCCTGGAGTCACCCCGATGGACGTTTAAAAGATATGAGTTGCCGCAAGGCGTTGTCCCGGCTGCACATGGCCGGCGCGTTGCGGCTGCCGGAAGCTGTTCAGAATTTGGCATTTACCCGTCGTACTGTTCTGCAAGATTTTGTTCGTCCTCATGTGTCGTGTTCTCTGCATGACTTGGGGGACGTGACCCTGGTCCTGGTCAACAATCGTTTGAGCGAAGAGGCCCGTACCTGGAAGTCTATTATGAAGCTGCATTATCTGGGTGACCGCCTTTTTTGCGCGGGGTTAAGATATCTGGTGCATAGTTCTGTTCATGGCTGGCTGGGCGCTCTCGCATTCAGTCCGGCAGCTTTTCGCGTGTCGGTTCGTGACCAGTTTATCGGCTGGAACGAGCAGAGCCGCCTAAGCAATCTGGACCGGGTAATCGGCAACAGTCGGTTTTTCATTCATCCTGAAGTTCGGGTTCCTCATCTTGCTTCCCATGTTTTGGGGAAAGCGTTGCGTCGCTTGAAACGGGACTGGCACAGCCGTTATGGGAAAGAACCGTTGTTGGTAGAGACTTTTGTTGAGCAACGTCGCTTTATCGGGACTTGCTATCGCGCTGCCAACTGGACTCATGTCGGCACGACTGTTGGTCGTGGCAGACAGGACAGCCAGCATCAAGCAGCATTGCCGCAAAAGGAAATGTACGTCTATCCTCTCCATCGAAAGTGGCGGGAGCTTTTGGGCGGTTCCCTCAAGGAGCAGATTTCCCATCCTAGCGATTGGGCCGAAGAGGAATGGGGCCGTGCCTCCTTGGGAGATGCCCGTCTGGTGCAACGCCTTATTGAACTGGGACGAGATCGGTATGCTCATCCCCAGGCGAATATCCCTCAAACCTGTGGTAGTCGGTCCAAAACCAAGGCCGCCTATCGGTTCTTTGACCATGAAAGGGCTACCTTGCAAAACCTTCTGGCGCCGCATATTGAGGCTACCACCAAGCGTGTAGCCAAAGAGAAAGTGGTGCTGGCCATACAAGACACCACCAGCCTGAACTACGGCACCCACCCCGCCACGGAGAACCTCGGGCCTATTACGAACATTGCCACCGGCGTTGTCGGTCTGATGCTGCACGGCACCCTGGCTGTTAATCTAGAAGGCACCCCTTTAGGACTTCTCGCTGCCCAATGCTGGGCGCGTGATCCAGCAGAATTCGGTAACAAGGCCAAACGCCACTACCTTCCTATAGAAGAGAAGGAAAGCAACAAATGGCTTACCAGTTTTAAAGCGGCAACGGTGAGTGCCGCGGCATGTCCCGACACCACAATTGTCAGCGTGGGAGATCGCGAGGCTGATATCTACGAGCTCTTCGCTCTTGCCCACCAGACCCAGAATGCTCCCTTACTGCTGGTTCGTGCTCAGCACAACCGGAAGCTTCTGGAAGAACAGGGCCGCTTGGCAGATCATCTAAGTGAGTGTCCTGAATCAGGCATTCAGGAAATCATCATACCCAGAAAAGGTAATCGCCCGGCCCGTACCGCTCAACTCAGCATTCGCTACAGCAAGGTGGTGCTTGCTCCTCCGACAACAAAAGAGAACAAAGCGCCCCTCACCATCTGGGCGATTCTTGCCGAAGAGCAAGAACCACCCGAGGGAGTTGAACCACTCACTTGGGTGTTGCTTACCACGGCGCCGACTGACAGCTTTACAAAAGCCTGTGAGCATCTATCATGGTACACCCGACGGTGGACCATCGAAGTATTTCACAAAACACTAAAAAGCGGTTGCCGGATTGAAAACCGACAACTGGGGTGTGCCAACCGCCTGGAAGCATGCTTGGCTATTGATCTGGTTGTAGCATGGCGGATCCATCATCTCACCAAACTGGGCAGGGAAACTCCAGATGTTCCTTGCTCGATATACTTTGAGGAAGCAGAATGGAAAGCACTGACTACGTTTGTTACCAAAAAACCAATCCCTGCGGATAAACCACCTACATTGCGTGAGGCAATCCGGATGGTCGCTATCCTCGGAGGCTTTCTGGCACGAAATGGCGACGGTGAACCAGGCACTCAAACCCTCTGGCTTGGGTTGCAGAGGCTGGACGACATAACCGAAATGTGGAAGGTCATGACCGCCATACTCGAGAACCCATCCTCGTCCCATATCTCCGGTGTCCAGCGGAAATATGGGTAAAGATCAGGGTATAACGGGGTAATATCATTTGGAAACAGAATCCTCAAATTAGTTAATAATCCCTCATTCAGCAAAAAGCTGTCTCAACATTCAAAACCTGTATATCGTGATAGCTGGTTCAAAGAGAACCCGTTCAAGTATCACAAAACGGAGGCGGCACAATGAGCAAGGAAATTATCGAGACGCCAAGATATTCATGCGCACTTGGAGGCGCTTTAAGCACTATAACTGCTATAGATGGCAACGTACCGATTATTCACGCCGGACCCGGATGTGGTGTCCAGTTATTCTATGGGCAGAGCTTTACTTCGGCTTTCAGAGGTTCTGAATGGATTGGAGGGGTTAGTGTGCCAAGTACAAACACCTATGAAAGAGAGGTTGTATTTGGGGCAGAGCCACGTCTGAAAGAGCAGATCGAAAAAACAATAGAAATAATCAATGGAGAGAGATATGTGGTGCTTACCGGCTGTACAGCTGAACTCATCGGGGATGATGTAAAAGGAGTGCTGCGTGAATTTGAAGGCAAGTCGGTTATCTATGCGGAAACAGCAGGCTTCAAGGGATCAAGCTACGCAGGTTATGAAATCCTCTTGGACTCATTCATTGATCAGGTAATTGAGGAAAAACCAAAGAAAGAAGGTCTTGTCAACATCCTGGGAATAGTACCCTCTCAAGACGTGTTCTGGAAAGGGAATCTTGCCGAGATTGAGCGAATACTGAACAGTGTCGGTCTGGAGGTTAACACGCTCTTTAATGGGAGAAAAATTGAAGATATATCCGCGGCGAAATTAAATATAGTTTTATCGCCGTGGACTGGCGTCAAAGCAGCCCGGAAACTTGAAGAGAGATTTGGGACACCTTACCTGGTAAATCCGCTTCCAATAGGTTCCGATGAAACAAATGCATTTCTTGAAAGAGTTGGCGATGCGCTAGGAATATCCGTCAGTGAGATTGCTGCCAGGGAAGAAGAGCAGACCTACAAATCCATTGACAGGATAGCGGATTTTGTAATTGACTTTGACATACAACCTCGATTTGCGACTATCACGGACTCAAATTATGCCATAGCCCTCAATAAATTCCTTGTCAAAGAGTTCGGATGGATTCCATCACTTGCCCTGATATCGGATGACATCCCGGAAGAGTATAGAGATTCCGTTAAAAAAGAACTGATCTTCAACAATCTGCCTTCACCGGAAGTTCTTTTTACGGCTGATTCCGGAGAAATATGGGATGCTGTTGCCAAGGAGGCGCCGGAGTTCATATTCGGCGGGTCAATAGACAAGGATCTGGCGGCCAAGATCGGGGCGGCAAGATTAAGCATATCCTTTCCAATTACGGATAGGGTTGTAATTGACAGGGGGTATGCCGGATACAGGGGGTCAATAAATCTTATCGAAGATACCTTGAGTCAGATGGTAACGCATCTTTAGGCGCGATTATCAGATTATAACTTCTTCAGGAGCAGAAAGGATGAATCAATCGGGGATGGGTTTAAGAGAGGTGCAAAACGTCTATAGCGGCCCGGAGGCAAAGTTGTGGGAGATGGTAATGGGCGAGCAGATCCATGTCGGCGGATTTGCGGAGTCCATGGTGCTGGCGCAAAAGGCAGGGATCAAAAAAGGAGACAGGGTCCTGGACCTGTGCAGCGCCCTTGGCGGCGGGTTGCGGTTCCTGGTCAAGAATTTTGGTGTCCAGGGGTTTGGCGTTGACGGAACCGAACATATGGTGAATGAGGCCAGAAAAAGGACTGCTGATGAAAATCTGGGGGATAGGATCGAGTTCAGGCTTGCTGATGTGCAGGATGTGCCATGGCCCGATGAAACCTTTGATGTCGTCTGGGGAGAGGATGCCTGGTGCTATGTCGCGGATAAGGAGAGGCTGATTTCCGAAGCTGCCCGTCTATTGAAAAATGGTGGAACTCTTGCCTTTTCGGACTGGATCGAGGGATCTCAAGGGTTGACCGATGCGGAGGCAGCAAGGATTTGCGACAATTCCCTCGGCATGACCTTCCCGTACATGGAATCGCAGAAAGGCTACGAAAGACTTATTGCCAAATATGGCTTGCAACTCGTTTCTTCAGAGGACCTGAACGATCATTTTGCCGAAATGATCGATCTGTATATCAAGATTATCACCAAGCAGCTTCTTTATGATGCCTTGCGTATTGTGGGCGACAACATGGAATTTTTTCAGGCTAAAGGCGCCGAGATGGCGTTTTGGCTGGAAATGGCCAGGGCGAAAAAATTCAGCCGAGGGAGGTGGATCGCAAGGAAAGGGTAAAATGCCGGGTTGAATAAGTTTACCCATTCTGAAAGAGATGGTCACTGAATATGAACAATAATCACCAGTTGTTTTTATTTTCCGGGCTTGCCATTATCATGTGGGGGTTATGGGGGTTTTTCGGCAAACTGGCTCTGGAAAGGGAGATGACGCCGACAACTCTCTTCCTGGCGGAGGTATTCATGAGCGCTGTCTTCTCGATACCCATATTGGTCATGATCCTTCGCAAGCAAGATGCTTATCTGCCGCATGTCTCATGGAACATCTTTGGTTTGGTTTCCGGCGCGGGCCTGGCCCTGGGACTTTTGTTCTATTACATGGCGCTGGAAAAAGGCCAGGTCGCCATTGTTGTTCCATTGACCGCCATTTATCCAATAGTCTCAGTTATCCTTGGCTATGTAATTCTGAAGGAGAAGCCGAGTACCCTCCAATGGATCGGGGTCTTTCTGGTTGTAGCGGGCGCGGTATTGTTACTTTCAGGGCCTCTTGACAAGGTTGCACAGGTTGGAAATGGTGGAGATGGCACCGTAGCCAACAGATGAAAGGATCTGACAGATTTAACATGACATTCTCTGATTTTAGAAATGATTTTAATCGATATTGTCATCAAACACGTTACATGGAGAACTAATATTATGAATCTTGGAATCAAAGACAAAGTCGCCCTGATCACCGGGGGGAATCGGGGTATCGGCAGGGCGACCGCCATCGAGCTTGCCCAAGAGGGGTGCCGCCTCATCATCAGCGGACGGGACGCGGATGCGCTGGAAGCCGTGCGCACCGAGATCGCGCAGCTCGGGGCCGAGGCCGTCTCAATAGAGGCCGACCTTGCGACAGAAAGCGGGGTGGAGTCCCTTATCTCCGGCGCAACCAAGGCGTTTGGCAGGGTGGACATCCTCTTCAACAACGCCGGCCACTCGCATCCCTCCACCACGCTTACGACCACCGACGGGGAGTGGCGGCTGATGCTAGATGTCCATCTGCTGGCGACGGTTCGCACCTGCCGGGCGCCAGCGCCCGCCATGCGCGACCGCGGCTGGGGCCGCATCATCAACACGGCGTCCATTGCCGGTCTCTCGCCGATGAAGGGGATTCCCGACTATTCGGCCGCGAAGGCGGCGATCATCAGCTACACGCGTTCGCTGGCGATGGAGCTTTCGAGCAAGGGAGTCACTGCCAACGCCCTCTGCCCGGGATTGGTCCATACGGAAATATGGGAAACTTTTGCCGACCAGATCGGCCCATCCCTCGGCAAGACCCGCCAGCAGATATTCGACGCAGCGGCGTCCCAGGGAAGCGCTATCAAGCGCTATGCCCGTCCGGACGAGATCGGCAAGGTCGTGGCCTTCCTTGCCTCCGAAGCGGCGAGTTACGTGAGCGGCAGTTCCATTCAGGTCGATGGCGGATCACTGGCGGGTTTTGGGATAGAATTTTGAGGCTGACCGTGTAAGAGTGGAAGACAGTTGCCTTGGCAGTGGATGACAATCGTCTGCATTCAATCACCGCCTGAGAACTTGTCTGTCGAAGCCGCAATAAAATGCTGCATCGGCATTTAGCGCACCCTGTTTATATTCCTTTGTCAGGGCGCGCTTTTTTTATCTTCATTACGGGCAATAAAATCAATTACAGGGATGCTTCTTGTCGGTCCACGGAGCCCCGGTGAAAATGTGATTGACATATATCTGGTCATTTTGTATACTATTAAACGATAGATTTAGTAGTGTATACTTTGCCGACCAGACGACTGGAGGCCATGGATATTCATCCTTGGCCTTTTTTTATTTTTCGGAGATGAGGAATAAAGATATGGAGAGAGAAGATTCCCGCGGGACAAGAGGCATTAAAGGAAATGACCCGAAGAGGCCGTTGTGGGTCAAGCCTGCCGCCTTTGCCATCGTGACTCTGATCATCTGCTTGCTTGCCGTTTATCGATTCGTCCCAAGCGTCCATAACGTCATCCATAGGTTAACTACGGACAACGATAAAGGCAAGAAAGCTGAAAGGGTTCCCGCGGTGAAATATACCTGCCCGATGCATCCTTTCATCGTCTCAGACCGGCCCGGCGCCTGCCCCATTTGCGGGATGTCCCTTGTTCCCAAGGAAAGCAAGGCATCACAAGGGGGCGCTTCCATCACTGAGGCGCATCTCCCCGGCGGCGTATCGTTGAGCCCGACGCAACGGGTCATGGCGAACGTGGTGACTACGAAAGTGGACTTTCACGAGTTTTCTATGGACACCGTCGCTGTCGGCAAGGTGTCATGGGACGAACGACGGCTGACCAGGATTTCCGCCCGGATAGCAGGTCGCGTCGAGCGGCTCCATGTCAACTTCACCGGCGCCCGGGTCAACGCGGGGCAGGCGCTTCTCGATATATATTCGCCGGACCTTGTGACGGCGCAGAAGGAATACCTTCTGGCAATCGAGGGAGCCGAGCGCGCAAAGGATAGTTCCGTTGATTCACGGTCGATGATGGAAGGGCTGCGCGATGCGTCCCGATCACGCCTGAAGCTGTGGGGATTTACCGATGCGCAGATAGCTGAGCTTACGCGAACTGGACGACCTAAAGTCGCTGTTACCGTTTTCTCGCCGGCTGCCGGCGTAGTGACCGAGCGGCTCGTAACCACAGGCCAGTATGTGAATGAAGGAGCGCCGCTCTTTTCGGTTGCTCTGCAGTCGAGTGTCTGGGTCGAGGCGGAATTATACGAGAACGAGATTGGTAGGGTGGCGGTTGGGACCCCCGCAGTAGTGACGACGGAGGCTTATCCCGGCAAGACATTGCAGGGGAGGGTTGCGTTCGTGGACCCAGTAGTCAACCCGGAGACCCGGACATTGAAGGTCCGGGTTGATCTTGCCAACCCGGGCGGTCTCCTGAAGGCGGAAATGTTCGTGAAAGTGGCGCTTAAAGGGCGGAATGTCAAGGCGCTGGCGGTCCCTGAAGGGGCCGTGATTGTCACCGGCGACCGGGCGCTGGCATGGATTGAGACAGCTCCCGGCGCCTTCGAGCCAAGATACATCGCCATCGGCCGCAAAGGGGAGGGTTTCTGCGAGATAGTCTCCGGCCTTTCCAAAGGCGAAACGGTTGCCGCCTCGGGAGGCTTTCTCATCGATTCGGAGAGCCAGTTGAAGTCGGCGCAGACAGAGACTCCACATGAGCGCGAAGGTAAAGGACGATGATCGACTGGGTCATTTCCGCATGCCTGGGGAACCGCTCCCTGACGATTCTCGGCGCTCTTCTGGTCCTTTGCTTCGGCGGCTGGGCGCTGCTCCGCACCCCGGTCGATGCCATCCCCGACCTCTCGGACAATCAGCTTATCGTCTACACCATGTGGGAAGGACGATCTCCCAAGATCATCGAGGACCAGGTAACATACCCGCTGGCGAGCAATCTACAGGGGTTGCCTCACGTCCGGGCCGTCCGTTCACAGACGATGTCCGGCGCCTCCATGATCTACGTCATTTTCGAGGATTCGGTTGATCTCAACTGGGCGCGTACAAGGGTACTGGAGCGGCTTTCCCGAATGACGGACAGGTTGCCGAAGGGGGTCACACCGATGCTCGGCCCGGACGGTACCGGGGTGGGACACATTTACTGGTACGTGCTGAAGAGCAAGAACCATGACCTGGGTGAGCTTCGGGCGATCCAGGACTGGTACCTGCGCACTCCCCTTGAGACCGTGCCGGGAGTTGCGGAAGTCGCGTCAGTTGGCGGCTTTGTCAAGCAGTACCAGATCGATCTCGATCCATCGAAACTGATAGCTTTCCGGGTGCCGGTGGAGGCGGTAGTAAAGGCCGTATCGATGTCCAACCGGGATGTCGGTGGCGACGTCGTGGAGCGGAACGCGATGGAGTATCAGGTGCGAGGCCGCGGATATATCCGCGGCAAGGAGGATATCGAGAATATCGTTGTCGGCACCACAATCTCCGGAGTGCCGGTATACGTAAAGAATCTCGGCGTGGTGCAGATCGGCGGCGGGAGCCGGAGGGGACTGCTAGACGAAAACGGGGAAGGGGAAGTCGTTGGCGGCATAGTTGTCATGCGCTCCGGAGAGAATGCCAAGGCGGTGATCGACCGGGTGAAGGAGAAACTCGGGCAGTTACGGAAAGGATTACCCGCAGGAGTCACGGTGACAACCGCCTATGACCGGAGCAACCTTATCGACCGGGCCATCGGCACGCTCAAGCATGCGCTGCTGGAGGAGATCCTCCTGGTCACCCTGGTGCACATCCTCTTCTTATGGCATTTCCGCTCGATACTGATAGTTACCGCGCCTCTGCCGCTGGCGGTCCTCATCTCATTTATCGGCATGCATTATGCCGGTATCAATTCCAATATCATGAGCCTGGGGGGAATCGCCATCGCCATCGGCGTCCTCGTCGACGCGGGGATCGTCATGACCGAGAACGTCATCCGCCAAGCCGGACAGCATGGGCCCGGCTACGAAAAGGATATCCTCACGATCACGGAGAAGGCCGCGCAGCAGGTGGGCCGCCCGATCTTCTTCGCCATGGCGATCGTCATCCTGGCGTTCGTCCCGGTCTTCGCCCTGACCGGAACGGAAGGAAAGATGTTTCACCCCCTGGCGTTCACCAAGTCGTTTGCCATGATCGGCTCCTCGATCCTTGCCGTGACGCTCGTGCCGGTCCTCTGCTCCTTTCTCGTCCGGGGAAAGCTGCAGCGGGAAGAGGACAACAGGTTGATGAATACGCTTATGAAAGTGTACCGGCCGGTGCTATCTTGGGCGCTTTCCCACCGCAAACAGACCGTCGCAACCGCCGCACTGCTCTTCGTGGTCGCCCTCGTTCTGACAACCCGGATCGGCAAGGAGTTCATGCCCCCCTTGAACGAAGGAAGTCTCCTCTTTATGCCGGTGACGCTCCCCAATATTTCCATCAACGAGGCGAAGCGCCTGGTGACGCTTCAGGACCGGATCATCAAGGAAACACCGGAGGTAGATTATGTGCTGGGCAAGGTCGGCCGGGCCGACACCGCCACCGATCCGTCGCCCCTGTCGATGTTCGAGACGATCATCCTTCTTAAACCGCAGGAGAAGTGGCGACCAGGCATGACGCCGGATAAACTGGTCGGAGAGTTGAACGGAAAGCTGCTGATCTCCGGCGTGGGCAATGGCTGGACAATGCCGATCATCAATCGCATCAACATGCTCTCTACCGGGGTGCGGACCGACATTGGAGTGAAGATATACGGTGATAATCTTGACACGTTGTCGGATCTGGCGGTCCAGGCTGAAGAACTGCTGAAAAAGGTGCCGGGTGCGGCGGACGTGGTGGCCGACCGGACGCAAAACGGAAATTACCTCGACATCGAGGTGGACCGTGAGGCAGCGGCGAGGTATGGGGTGAGCGTGGAGGAGGTCAACGACACGATCGAGACCGCACTCGGGGGAATGGCCGCCACTACGGCGATCGACGGGCGGGGGCGGTATCCCGTGCGGGTGCGGTTTCTCTGGGATTACCGCCAGGATATCGAGGCAATCCGGAGGATTCCAATTCCGCGAGGAGAGCTTAACTCTCACGCAACCCCTCAGGCAATGCCTGCCGCCTACGTGCCTGTCGGCGGCGGGGGCGGGATGACTGAAGCTGGAGTGACCGGCGGCGCCTCCGCTTACATGGGGAGCGATGCGTCGCCAATGGGGGTAGCGGCAAATGGAATGGCGCGGGGAGGTCAGTTGCTTTTGGGGCAGGTTGCCAGGATATCATACGCGCCGGGACCCGCGATGATCAACGCCGAGAACTCGTTTCTGCGCTCTGTTGTGTTGCTCAATGTCCGGGGGCGCGACATGGGCCGTTTTGTCGACGAGGCGAAGGCGTACCTGGAGAAGAATCTGCAGTTGCCGACCGGCTATTTCGTCGAATGGTCTGGTCAGTACGAGAACCAGCTTCGCGCTAAAAAGACGCTGCGGGTTGTGGTGCCGCTGGTGCTCCTTATCATTTTCGTTTTGCTGGTGATGGTATACCGTTCCGTTAAAGAGGCGCTCCATGTCATTCTCGCCGTGCCGTTCGCGCTGACCGGAGGAGTCTTCCTCCTCTATTTCATGGGCTACAACTTTTCCGTAGCGGTATGGGTCGGATTCATAGCGCTGTTCGGAACGGCTGTGCAGACCGGTATAGTGATGGTCATATACCTTGAGCAGGCGGTTGAACGGGTGCGCAAGCGTGACGGGCGACTGACACGCGAGACGCTGCGTGAGGCGGTGATGGAGGGGGCGCTGCTCAGGCTGCGGCCGAAGGTCATGACGGTCTCAACGATCGTCGCGGGACTCATACCCATTTTCTGGAGCACGCGGACCGGCGCCGAGGTGATGAAGCCACTGGCCACGCCGGTTCTGGGTGGAATGGTCTCGTCGCTGCTGCATGTCCTCATTGTGACGCCGGTTCTCTTCACCTGGCTGCGGGAACGCGAACTGGCGAAAATCGACAAGGCCACCGCAGTCGGCAGAGCCGAAGGAATCTGACGGGTGTTTTGCAGGAAGCTTGTCAGGAAGATTGTCCGCTTGCGCGGCCAATATATTCTGCTTATGGAGGTATTTCATGTCAGGTGTTAAAGAGCTGTTGTACAAGGATCTAGAAGAAGCCGTTGTGGAGATGGACGAGGAGAGGGCGGTTGAAACGGCCAAGCGGGTTGTCGAGGAGGGCTTCGATGCCTACGATGCCATTGAGAAGGGCCTGGCGGTTGGAATGGAACGGGCCGGCCAGCTCTTTGACGAGGAAGAGTACTTCATTCCCGAACTCCTCATGTGTTCCGACGCCATGTATGCGGGGATGGACATACTGCGCCCTCACATCAGGCAGGAGAACGTTGCCGTAAAGCAGAAGGTGGTGATCGGGGTCGTCCAGGGGGATACCCACGATATAGGCAAGAACCTGGTAAAGATCATGCTGGAAACATCCGGCTTCGATGTCACAGATCTGGGCCGGGATATCCCGCCTGCGCGTTTCGTTGAGACCGCCAAGAAGATCGATGCCGGTATCATAGCACTCTCCACACTCATGACCACGACCATGGACGGCATGGGCGAGGTGGTCCGCAACCTGATTGAGCAGGGCATAAGGGACAAATTCAAGGTGATTGTAGGTGGCGGGCCGATTTCCCAGGGATTTGCTGACCGGATCGGCGCCGACGGATACGCGCACAATGCCGCCGATGCGGTGAAACTGGCGAAAAGGCTGGTTGCATGAGCATCGGGACATTATTGATTTTATTCCGGTGCTTATCAATAAGAACATGATTTTTTAGACTCTTGGAGGCGTCTGATGGCAAATACGCATAAGAATGAAGAGATGACATCGTTGGAGCGGATTTCTACCGCGTTGCAGTATAAAAAACCGGACAGGGTCCCGGTTGCGCCCCTCTTTTGCGGGGCGTCGCACCGGGTTCTCGGCATAACCTATGATACCTGGTCGCTCGATGCGGCGCTTGCCACCAAAAGCCTTCTGGCTGCCCACGAAATCATCGGATTTGACGCCTTTGTCACCCTGGTGGACCTTTCCGTTGAGGCGTACGATTTCGGCCAGGCAGTAATATTTCCGAAAAACAGCACAGGCTACCCGGACTATAATAATCTCTTCATCAGAAATGGGGATGACTACCTGAAGGTCAAATATGTAGACCCATTGCAAAGCAGAAGGATGAAGTCGGTCATCGATATATGTGGCGGCCTGGCCAAAGCAAGAGGCCATGACACCGGCGTTATCGGCTTTATTTATGGGCCGCTCGGCGTTTTATCGCAGATGCGCGGCCATGAAGATCTGTTCAAGGATCTCATCCGTCATCCGGACAGGGTGCTCGAGGCTGTCGAGACCATTAACGGCACTTTGGTCGAGTACGCTACCGCGCAGATCAGGGCCGGCGCACACTCCGTCTGCATTGACCCTCTATACTCATCTGCGAGCATTTTAAAAAAGGAGACCTGGGAGCGATTCGAAGGACCGTTCTGCCGGAGAATCGCCGATTCCATCAGGAATGCCGGCGGACTCGTCACCATGCACAATTGCGGTAACGGTGTCTATTTCGACGCCATTCTCAAATGGATCAACCCGGTTGCCATCTCGCACGCCTATCCGGCCTACGGCTGCAAGACCTGGGAAGAGCACGCGGCGGTCTGGGGAAACAAGGTTGTCAGCATGGGCCATTCCGACCCGGCGGCAACCGGGATAGAAATGACTCCCGAGGAAATTATCGAGGATTGCCGCGCACAGATAGAGACATTCAGCGGCTGCAATGGCGGATACATTCTTTCAACCGGCTGCGAGTTCCCCCCCAACGGGAACCTGCTGAGCGCGATCGCCATGATCAAGGCGGGCAAGATCCATGGTGTGTACAGTTAGACAATTGCCTGCTCTGTCCCAAGTTTTGCGGATGATCCAGTTCTGTAAGGAATTGATTGGTTACCATGGGACAGGTTATTCTAAATACTGAAAGGAAAAAAAGTGTCTGAAAAGGAAGAAAAAGTAACGGTGCCGCAAATCGATAAACCAGCCCGTGCAAAGACGAATTCCATACAGCAGATCCGCTATGTCTGTTCCATTGGCGCCATGCACAGCGCCTCGGCGATCCCGCGGGTAATTCCGATAACCCATTGCGGCCCGGGTTGCGCTGACAAGCAGTTCATGAACCTGGCATTTTACAACGGATTCCAGGGTGGCGGCTATGGCGGCGGGGCGGTTGTTCCCAGCACAAACCAATCGGAGAACGAAGTTGTCTTCGGTGGAGAAGATCGGCTGAGAGAACTGATCGGGTCTTCGCTGAAGATTCTGGATGCGGATCTCTTTGTGGTGGTAACCGGCTGCATTTCGGATCTGTTGGGCGACGATGTGGGAGCGGTGGTCAGGGAGTTCCAGAAACAGGATGTTGCCGTGGTGTTTGCCGAAACCGGCGGGTTCCGGGGTAATAATTTCACCGGGCATGAACTGGTGACCAGAGGAATCATTGATCAGTACGTAGGGGATTATGATGGCCCGAGAACACCCGGAACGGTCAATGTCTGGTCGCTGCTCCCTTACCACAACACCTTCTGGCGCGGAGACCTGACGGAAATCAAGCGGGTTCTGGAAGGAGCGGGGCTTGAAGTCAACATACTTTTCGGACCCGAGTCGAGGGGCGTTTCCGAATGGAAGAATATCCCGAAGGCCCAGTTTAATCTGGTGCTTTCTCCATGGCTCGGGCTTAAGACCGCACAACACCTGGAAAAAAAGTATGGTCAGCCGTTTCTGCATCTGCCGGTCATTCCTATTGGGGCCAGAGAGACCTCCGCCTTTCTGCGTGCCGTCGTCGCTTTTGCCGGAATCGATCCAGTAAAGGCAGAGGAATTCATCATTAGCGAAGAGGGAACTTATTACAATTATCTGGAAAATTTTTCCGACTTTTATTCAGAGTACTGGTGGGGGTTGCCAGCCAAGTTCGTGGTGGTCGGCGACAGCGCCTACAATCTAGCCCTGACTAAATTCCTTGTCAACCAGTTGGGCATAATTCCCGGCAAACAGATCATCACCGAGAATCCACCCGATGAATACCGCGAAGCCATCCGCGCGCAGTACCGCAACATTGCCGAGGATGTCTCTACTGATGTGGAGTTCGAGGAGGACAGCTACCGTATTCACCAGTTGATCAGGCAGGCGGATTTCGGCCAAAAACCGCCGATCATATTCGGGACAACCTGGGAGCGCGACCTTGCCAAGGAGATGAAGAGCGCCATGATCGAGGTCGGCTTTCCCACGTCCTATGAGGTAGTTCTTTCCCGATCATATATCGGCTACCGCGGTGCGCTTACCCTGCTGGAAAAGATCTACACAACCGCTGTGGGAGCCAGTGCATAAAGGAGAGCTGATGAAGATCAATTTCGATACACCGGTAGTGCAAAGCCGCGAGCAGCGCCTGGGGACCATCATTGCCTGGGACGGCAAGGCTTCGGAGCTTTCCAGCCAATCAGAGTTTGCGCGGAGAAGTTGCGCCAGCGGATGCGGGGAGAAGGGGCGCAGGCTTTGCGAAATGAAAGGCCCCTTTACTCAGGGATCGGTCTGCAGCGAGCAGATGGTGGAATGCCAGGCCGGTCATGTCCGCGATGCGGTACTTATACAGCACTCCCCCATAGGGTGCGGCGCAGGGCAAGTCATTTACAACTCCATTTACCGTAATGGATTGGCGATGCGCAATCTCCCCGTGGAAAACCTGCGGCTGATCAGTACCAACCTGCAGGAAGAGGATATGGTTTTCGGCGGTGTCGACAAGCTTGAACAGTCGATACGTGATGCCTGGGAACGTCACCAACCCAAGGCCATCTTCATCGCCACGTCGTGCGCAACCGGTATTATCGGCGATGATGTGGACGGTTCCGCCAGGAAAATGGAGGGTGAGTTGGGCATACCCGTCATCCCCCTGCACTGCGAGGGATTCATGTCCAAGCACTGGAGTACGGGGTTTGATGCGACACAGCACGGCATCCTGCGACAGATAGTGAGAAAAAATCCGAAGAAGCAGGAAGACCTGGTGAATGTCATCAATCTATGGGGCACCGACGTCTTTACCCCGATGTTTAATGAACTGGGTCTTCGCGTAAACTATGTGGTCGATCTGGCGACAATGGAAGACCTGGCACAGTTGTCCGAAGCTGCCGCTACTGTCGGTTTCTGCCATACCCTCTCTTCCTACATGGCGGCGGGGCTTGAGCAGGAATTCGGCGTTCCGGAAATCAAGGCGCCTCAGCCATACGGCTTTGCCGGGACCGATGCCTGGCTTCGTGAACTGGCACGGGTAACCCATCGGGAGGAGCAGGCCGAGACCTACATCGCCAGGGAGCACACCCGGGTCAAACCCCGACTGGAGGAGCTGCGAAAACTTCTCAAGGGGAAAAAAGGCTTTGTTTCTACCGGATCCGCTTATGCGCACGGACTGATTGCCGTTTTGCGCGAACTTGGCATTGAGGTTGAGGGCTCCCTGGTATTTCATCATGACCCCATCTACGACAGCCAGGATCCCCGCCAGGACACCCTCTCCCATCTGGTGGACAATTATGGGGATGTCCCGGCCTTCAGCGTGAGCAACCGTCAGCAATACCAGTTCTATGGCTTGCTCCAGCGCGTGAAGCCCGACTTCATCATCATCCGGCACAACGGACTCGCTCCTTTGGCCTCACGACTGGGAATCCCGGCGGCTCCCCTGGGGGATGAGCACCATGCCCTGGGATATCAGGGGATGATCAACCTGGGAGAGACTATTCTGGAGATACTTGCCCATAAAAAATTTCATGAAGATCTCGCCTCACACATAAAGCTCCCTTACAAGAAGTGGTGGCTGGAGCAGAAAGACCCGTTCCTGCTGGTGAGATGATTATCTGGCTGGTCGAAAGGAAGCCTTGCATGAAAATAGGAATTGTTGCCTGCAGCATTCTGAGCCGTGAGCTGGAGAAGATCATTGCAGGAGTTCCTGAGGTTACGGAAATCGTTTATCTGGACGGGGCGATTCATGTCCATCCGCAGAAGATGAAAGAGGCGATCAAAGAGCAGATCAACGGCTTGAAAGGAAAAGTTGATGTGGTCTTTCTCGGCTATGGTTACTGCCAGTCCCTGAAAGGGATCGAGGAAGAGGTTGACGTCCCGGTGATTCTCCCCCAGGTGGACGACTGCATAGCCTTGTTGCTCACCCCCGAGCGATACGCCGAGGAAATCAGGAAAGAGGTGGGCACCTGGTTCATGACACCGGGCTGGGCCGAGATAGGTGTTGAGATGGTCATCAAAGAGCTCAGGCTTGAACGGGCGATAAAACTCGGCAAGGATCCGCTCGAAATGGCGCGGCGGCTGTTCACCCATTACCGTCGTGGTCTGTACATAGACACCGGCGTAGGTGATGACGGCGTCAACCTGGCCAACGCAGAGGATTTTTGCGGCAAGTTCAACCTGCGACTGGAGAAATGCCGGGCTGAACCCTTTCTCCTGAAGGAATGGTTCGAACGCTGCCTGCAACTGGGAGAAGAACATCCGGCATGAAATGACTGGCGCACCTGAAGAGAGAGAGGTAATGAATGAACGACTTTATTGATCGGCCCCGATATGTCTGCGCGCTGGGTGGAGCGGTGGCGACAATCAATGCGCTTCCGCGCGCGATCCCGATACTGCATGCCGCCGCTGGTTGCGGAGGCAATGTCGCCACCGCGTTTAACGCCCCTTCAGGGTATCTCGGCAGCGGCTATTGCGGGGGGATGGCATTGCCGAGTTCCAATGTCTTCGAACATGAAATAGTGTTTGGCGGAGAAGAGCGTCTGACTCAGCAGATCGAAAAGACCCTGGAACTTATTGACGGTGACCTCTTTGTTGTTATCAGCGGCTGCATGGTCGAGATAATCGGTGACAATGTAAACTCCGTGGCTGGCATGTTCAGAAAGAGGGGATTGCCTGTTCTGGCGGTGGAGACCGGCGGTTTCCGGGGGAATTCATATGCCGGTTATGATCTCGTGCTAAAGACTCTTTTTCGGGACTTTGTTGCCAGGAGCAGTGTGACGCATGACAGATTGATAAATCTCTGGGGTATAGTCCCTGCCCAGGATGTCTTCTGGAAGGGAAATCTGAAGACGCTCAAAGGGCTGCTGGAGAGGATCGGCCTGCGGGTCAACACTTTTTTCGGGGATGGGGAGAGCCTGGATCAACTGAAAGATGCGTCCTCCGCTGTCTTAAACGTTGTCGTTTCCACTAACTATGGCATTGAGGCGGCAAAACTTTTCGAAGAGATCCATGGCGTTCCCTTTGTCAGCGTACCGTTTCCCATCGGGAATCAGGCGACAAAGAGTTTGTTGCGCACGGTCGGATCGGCGCTAAACATCGAGGCTGCGGAGATTGACCGGCTTATGGCGCGCGAAGAGAAATCTTACTTCGACTACCTCGAAAGGGTCATCGACATATACAATGACATGGATTTGCAGCGATATGCCCTGGTGGTCGGCGATGCCAACTACGCTCCTGCGCTTACCAGATTCCTCTCCGATGACCTTGGCTGGCTGCCGGAACTGGCGGTGATAACGGACATTCTGGATGATGAACAGAAAATGCGGATCGCGGCGGAGTTTACGGACTATCAGTCGGCGTTGGCGCCGAGCGTGATCTTCGATAAGGATACTTCCGGTGTCTTGAAGCATCTGAAAAATCTTTGGCCGGATCCAGGCGGCACCGGCTACCACGAAACTTTCAGCCCCGGGTTCATCATAGGCAGTTCATTTGAAAAGGAGCTCTCCGAAAAGCTTGGTCTGCCGCTGCTGGCGGTTTCGTATCCCGTGACCAACCGGGTCGTCCTTGACAGATCATATGCCGGATTTGAGGGGGGACTTCGCCTGGCGGAAGATATTCTGAGCATTCTGGTCAGTGGAAGATAGGGGGATTGAAATGGATTTTACCAGTCAGAAGATACCTCCGATCAGGGAGAACCGTCTTGGTGCATGGAACGCCTTTGGCGGCACCTGCAGTGAACTGTCAAGACAGGCCGGGAAGGGTTGTTTGAATTGTAACCAGCGTTCTTTTACCCAGACGCAGGGCTGCCAGCTGAACCTGAGCCTGGTCATTCTGAGCACCATCCGGGACTCAGTCATCATAGTGCATGGTCCCATAGGATGCGGAGGCGGCAACATCGCTGTTGCTAACGGGGTAAAGGCCTTTCAGCGGCTGAGGGACCCGGGCGCGCAAGGCCTGATCTGGATCAACACTAACCTGGATGAAACGGATGTAATAACGGGTGGAGAAGAGAAGCTGCGGGAGGCAATTATCCATGCGGATGCTGAATTCAAGCCGAGCGCCATTATTGTGGTAAACAGCTGCACTCCCGGAATTATCGGTGACGATATCGACGGGGTTGCGGAGAGTCTCCGGGAAGAGATAAACGCCAGGATTGTCCCAGTTCACTGCGAAGGCTTCAAAACCAAGATCATGGCGACCGCCTATGACTCCATCTATCATGGGATTCTGCGCAATCTCATCCCGGACGGGGATCAGCTTATGCCAACGATCCCCGGGGATAGCGAACAAATGCGGCTTGCGTATCGGGACAGTCGAAAAATAAATCTGCTCAATGTTTCCTCCATGAGCAGAATTGATGAACTGGAACTGGTCAGGTTGCTGAGTTCGCTGGGGCTTGAGCCCCGGATTCTGCCGTGCTACGCCCATCCCGACGATTTCACCAATGTTTGGGAAGCGGCGCTGAATGTCAGCATATGTTCGACACATGATGATTACTTTACCGGTCATCTGGCAGAGAAGTATGGAATTCCGCTGGTGACCGCGGATATTCCAGTGGGAATCTCCGGCACGAACAAATGGCTGATGAAGATAGCCGGATTTTTCGGTTTGGATAAGGAGGCGGATCGTTTGATCGAGGTTGAGAACGAAAGGCTGGAAAAGGCCCTGGAACCTTTCAGGAGCGGATTCAAGGGCAAAAAGGCATATGTGGCCGGTGGTGAGATCAGGATTTTTGCAACCGCCGAACTTCTTGCCCATCTCGGTTTTGAGATTGTCGGTCTGCATGGTTTCCATTACGACCATTTTGTCGATGACTTCCTGGAGAACCAGCCGGGAAAAGAGACACTTGAGATTACCATCGGCTCGGGGCAACCATTTGAGCAGTCGAATATTCTGAGAAAACTGAAACCGGACCTTTTTGTCGGTCACCTGGGCATCAATGGCTGGGCCGGCAAACACGGCATCCCGGTCCTGGCGATCTTCGGCCAAGGCGCCAACTACATGGGTTATTCGGGGGTCTTTGAGATCGCCCGAAAGCTGGCGAGGATACTGAAGAATCCCATGTTCAGCCGGAACATTGGCGCCAACGCCACGCTTCCGTATGTCACGGGATGGTATGAAAGGGACCCCTATTCTTACATGGATAAGTAACTACCGGCCTGTTAATCCCCAACCCGGAAACCAAAATGGGAGAATGAGAAGATGACCAGAAACGTTTCTAAGGATCAGATGACCCCGCTCGAACGAGTTACCGCATTCATGACCGGCCAGCCGTACGACCGAATCCCCTGCAATCCCAGTTTGGGCAACCATGCTGCAACAATTGCCGGTTTAACCGTTGCCGAGTATCAGAATTCGGCCGCGAAAATGGCCGGAGCCCAGATCTTTGCCTATCAGACCTACGGACATGATTTTGTCGGGCTCGGACCGGGTCATACCGGGGTTGCCGAGGCGCTTGGAACCGGGTTGGCTTTTCCCGATGACAGTACCCCCTTCGTAAGGGATTTTGCGCTGCAGGATTCCATTGACCTGAGCGGCTTGACGATTCCCGACCCGTTGAAGGCCGGAAGATTTCCACTATTTCTGGAAGCGCTGGATATTGTGACCGAGAGGTTGGGACACGAAGTCCCGATCGGGTTTGTGATCGGAGGCCCGATGTCCGCAGCATACAGTCTCAGAGGCGCCGAGGCGCTGATGAAAGACCTGTACGTACGTCCGGAATTCGTTCATGAGCTGCTGGACCTGTGCGTCAAGGGGACGATCCCACTTCTGAAGGAAGTTGCCATGCGGGGCGCGGGGATCGTGATCGTAGACCCGGTTTCGTCGGGCAGTCTTATCGGCCCCGGCTTTTTCCGGCAATTCTCGTTACCGTACTTGAAACAGCTGATCGATGCAATCCGCGAATTTGCAACTCCGCCTGTTCTTCATATTTGTGGAGACACGCGGAAGATCCTTGGCGATATGGCTGAAACGGGCGCTGGTGGCCTGAGTCTCGACAATGCCATCGACCTGGCCGAGGCCAAACACCAGGTCGGCTCACAGGTAATGATCATCGGCAACGTCAATCCTGCCGAATCAATGTATAACGGCACGCCGGAACTGGTTAAACTTGACGTTAAGAACTGCATGAAAAAGGCCCACGATTCTCCCAAGGGTTACTTGCTGGGATTGGGATGCGAGCTCCCCATAAAGACGCCGCCGGAAAATGTCCATGCACTGATAGATGCGGCGCGCATATATGGAAAGTATCCTTACGATTCCGAATTGTTCAGCTGACTGATTCTTTTGTTGTCTGCGTGATGTATGCTCTGAGCTTGCCAAGATTCCGTTAGCCTGATATGTCTTTGCTGATGACGGGGAGGGGAATTCATACATGCGAGAAATAGAGTCGGGAACGATTGGCCTTCCGTTCAATAGTGAAGTCATTCGAAAGGTGTTCACCGCACTCAAACCCGGTGATCCGCTTCCCGATACGCCGGGCTATTGGGTGATCCTTCAGAGAGAAGCAATCGTGATGGCGGATGACGGCATGGAGCTGTCTCTTCCCCAAGGGGAGCTGCCGGGTTGCTTTGCCGGGGAAGGTGAGCCCTTGTGCATTGGTCTCTGGCAAGGAAGCCCGCTCAGGGTGCTGACTATCGGGGGCAACGATGAAGTGCCCCCCTCTTTTACTGCGGTATCGTTTCATTGGGCTGAAACACGTCTCGACGACCGGCTGGCGACCCTGGCCGGATTGGCCGGCCAGATAACCCATTGGGAGCGGCGCAGCCGCTTTTGCCCATGTTGCGCCACTGAACTGGAGAGAATTCCCGGAAGCTGGGGAAAACGATGTTCGTCATGCCGGGCCGAGCATTTTCCCCACATTCACCCCTGCGTCATAGTCCTGGTCAAAAAGGGGGACAATTTTCTGCTGGTGCGCAAGGCGGAGTGGGAAAGCGGGCGTTACAGCCTTATCGCCGGCTTTCTGGAATTCGGCGAATCGCTTGAGGAGTGCGTACAGCGGGAGGTGAGGGAGGAGGCAGGGGTCGAGGTGACCAACATTCGCTACCTGGGGAGCCAGAACTGGCCGTTTCCCGGTCAGCAGATGATCGGTTTCCTTGCCGATTACGCCGGCGGCGAGGCCAGAGGGGATGGCGTGGAAATAGCCTGTGCGCGCTGGTTCAGCGGCGATAGCATGCCGCGCCACCCCGGCTCCAGCCGGAGCATTGCCCGCTGGATTCTGGATAGCTTCGGCCCACAGCTTAGCGGTGAGCAAACTTTATTATGAAAGGATACACTGATGTATTTTTATGATGTGATCAAAACGAGACTCAGCATCAGGCAGTATAAACAGGACCCTGTCGAGGATTAAAAGCTGGCACGGGTCCTGGAGACAGCGCGCATCGCCCCTTCGGCGGCGAACCGCCAGCCGTGGCATTATATCGTGGTACGTGAAGAGGCGACCAGGCGGCGCTTGAAGGATGCATACGACCAGGAATGGTTTTATACAGCTCCGGTCATCATCTGCGCCTGCGCTGATCCCGCTAAAAGCTGGGTCCGGAAAGACGGACGGGAGTATGTGGATGTTGATGTGAGCATCTCCTTCGATCACCTGGTCCTGGCCGCCACCGCCGAGGGTCTGGGGACATGCTGGATAGCCGCCTTTGATCCGAAAGTTGTCAGTGAGGTGCTGGCAATCCCGTCCGGGATCGAACCGCTGCTCCTCACACCATTGGGGTATCCGGCGGTAACTGCACAGCCGAGGGAGAGAAGGGCGCTCGATGAGATCGTTCATTGGGAGCGATGGAGCGCTTCTTAAGAAATGAATGTTGGAGGAGTTAATGGAGAGCAAACGGGTCGGATTATGATGTTTCCCGATGCGGAGGTTATCGACTTCTGCGGTCCGTACGAGGTCTTTTCCGTGACCCGCCTGGACGAGGAGCGGCGCCGGGAGGTAATGGACGAGATGCCCCGCATCCCGGGGAGTGCTTTCGCGGAGCTTTCCGCAGGCCGATCTGCATGAGCATTTCCCACGTCTTTTTCGACCTCGACGGCACGCTGACCGACCCGGCGGAGGGTATCACCCGGTGCATTCGCCATGCGTTAAAAATTATGGGCCTTCCAGCTCCTCCGTGTTCCGATCTTGTACGCTTCATCGGTCCCCCCTTGAGGAATACGTTTGCCCAACTTCTAGGGAGGAATCACGGTGACGCCCAAGTCGAACGGGCGGTCGGGCTCTACAGGGAGCGATTTTCATCGGTGGGGCTGTTCGAGAACAGGCTCTATCCGGGTGTTCCTGAGATGCTGGAATCGCTCCTGGAGGCGGGCTTCGGCCTGTACGTAGCCACTTCGAAACCACAGGCATTTGCTGCCAGCATTTGCGAACATTTCGGTCTCCATCGGTATTTAAGCGGGATTTATGGCCCCGAGTTGAACGGATGGTTTGATGACAAGGGTGATCTGCTGGCGCATCTACTCTCAGAGGAAGGGATTGTGGCGCAGGGTGCATTGATGGTCGGGGACAGGGAGCACGACATCGTTGCCGCCCAGAAGAACGGGATCCTGAGCGCCGGTGTTACTTACGGATACGGAACCCGTGAGGAACTTGAAAAGGCGGGGGCGGCCCATATCTGCAATTCGGTGGCGGACATTGAGATGCTGCTGAGGAAAAAAGTGAGAAGGGTCAGACCTCCACGGTTCATAAAATAATAACCGTGAATGATGGGTGTCTGACCAGGTCAGTTGCTGTTTTGCCGAAAGTGCGTGGTTAAATGCCTGGAGAACCGCATTTACAGAAGCCGGTTTGATTTATCAATCATAAGGAGTTATCGCCATGTCTGAAACAGCAGCCAATGATGCAAAACTGGATGCGGGAGGAAGAATTTTCGCCAGGGACGAACTCGGCGAATTCGACGGTAAAGACGGGGCTCCGGCCTATATCGCCATTAATGGTATTGTTTACGACGTAACCGGTTTCCAGCTGCTTCTTGATGGAAGGCATCATGGGGTGACCCCGGGTAATGACGTAACCGACCTGTTCGTGCACAAAGCCAATATCCTCAGACGTTTGAAGATCGTTGGAAAGCTAGGGTGAATCAGGGACCGCCGAATAGCGGGGGGACTGCTGTTTCCTGAAAATATCGTTTCTAGATGCGGGCCTCTATGATCCGCTTACAAAGGAGAAATCTGACATGATTAAAAGATTGCTGGTCGTTGCCCTCGTATTCACATTCAATGTATGCACAGCCTATGCTGCCGATGATTTCTCGGCGATCAGGTCCACGCTGCAAAGGATTGTGAAGGATATCCCCCTGGACAGTATCAAGGCCACATCCATCGATGGCCTTTACGAAGTACAATCCCATTACGACATCATCTATTTCTACCCGAAGGGTGAAATCTTCTTTCTCGGCCAGCTGCATTCCAGTGATGGAAAGAGCATTACGGCAGCAACCAGGGACAAGGTCGTCGAAAGAACGGTCGCCTCGCTCGATCTGTCAAAAGCGATCAGATCGGGGAGCGGCAAGAATGTTGTGATCGAGTTTATTGATCCGGATTGCCAGACCTGCCGGAGTACAGCCGAATACTGGAAGTCGAAGAGTGGCGTAACTCGCTACTCGTTCCTTTTCCCGGCTTCGACGGACGATCCGGAAGCCAGGCGAAAATCGGAATGGGTTCTGAGCCAGAAGGACAAAACTGCCGCTCTTGATGAAGTCTTGTCCGGGAAATATGATCAGGCACTCCCTGAGGGTGTAACGGATGAGGGCAGAAATCTGTTCAAGGAGCATCTCCGGAATGCAGAAAAGGCGTATGTGACCGGCGTTCCACTATTCATTGTCAATAACAGGCTTTTTCTCCGGCCTGACATAGAGGCATTCGAAGGGGCTCTTGTGGAGGAAGGGGCGCTGCAGGCTGGGGTCAAGTGAATCAGCAAGGCCACTGACTCCACCAGCAGCAAGTTCAATGCTGCTGAATCCATCACGTTGCGGTGCAGGCCTAGGATTCGGGGCGTCCCTTCGTGAGCAGATCGGCCGGCGGGATAGGAGAGGTTATGGGACACCGGGAGTTTTTCAATTCACATGCTGACAGGTGGGACGACACCTGTCGGCACGATGCCGACAAAATAACCCACATCCTCGATTATATCGGATTGACTGAGGGTGATACGGTCCTCGACGTCGGTACCGGTACCGGCATCCTGGTGCCTTATCTGGTGGAAAGGGTTGGCCCGTCAGGTACCATCGTTGCAGTGGACATCGCGGAAGGGATGCTGGCAGTTGCAAAATCAAGACACAAACAGCGGAACGTCTCTTTCATCCACGGCGACATCCTCGATGTCCCACTTGCGAAAGAGCGCTACGATCATGTTATCTGCTTCTCTGTTTTTCCTCACTTTCGTGACAAGGGAAATGCAATGAATATCTTGGGGAGCTACCTGAAGGCGGGCGGGCGGCTGACAATCTGTCATTCCCGGAATCGCGAGGCTATCAACAGCTTCCACCGAAATTTGCACCCGGCAGTGGCTGAGGACTATCTCCCCGACCTGGAAGCAGTCAAGGAGCTTTCGATCAGCGTGGGGCTGGAGTCGTACATCAGCGTCGACAGCAACAGCATCTACCTGGTGAGTGTCAGGAAGCCTGACTCCGGTGAAAAGGGAGCGGATGAATTGCCCTGGGATTGCCGTCTGTGAACCTGTCAAGCAGCTCCAGTACGACCGATACCCAGGCGTCACAGGATCTGGCTGACAAGGCTGGGATTCAACCCGGCTCAAATGATGTAGAATTCTGTTGCGGCACCGGCGGAGCCTTGCGTTTTCTGATCCGATTCATAGCATGCCGCACTACCCCGGTTCAAGCCTGAGCATTGCCCGCTGGATTCTGGATAGCTTCGGCCCGTCGCTAGGCGCGGAGCAAATATAATCATGAAAGGTGACCATAATGGATTTTTATGACGTGATCAAAACGAGACACAGCATCAGGCAGTATAAACAGGACCCGGTCGGGGATGAAAAGCTGGCGCGGGTAATGGATGCGGCGCGTATCGCCCCTTCGGCGGCGAACCGCCAGCCGTGGCATTATATAGTGGTCCGCGACGAGGAGGCCAGGCGCCGCTTGAAGGATGCATACGACAATGAATGGTTTTATACTGCTCCGGTCATCATCTGCGCCTGTGCTGATCGCGCTAAAGGGTGGGTGCGGAAAGACGGACGGGAGTATGTGGATGTTGATGTGAGCATCTCCTTCGATCATCTGGTCCTGGCCGCCACCGCCGAAGGTCTGGGGACATGCTGGATCGCCGCCTTTGATCCGAAAGTTGTAAGTGAAGTGCTGGGAATCCCGGATGGAATCGAACCGCTGCTCCTCACGCCATTGGGCTATCCCGCGGTAACGGCGCAATCGCGGGAGAGAAGGTCGCTCGACGAGGTCGTCCATTGGGAACGGTGGATCGCTTCTTAGGAACTCTGCAAAAGTACCGGATCGATTCGCCGGGGAAGTTTGAGAGATCACGATGCCTCAACTAACTTCTGCCATCATCTGCAAAAACTGCGCTCTGATGCTTGCACGGATTGTATACCGACGGCACTTCTGGTTCCCCATGGTAAGGGAACCGCTTGTTTTAGGAATATGACTCCTAGCCAGGTGGAACCGCATCGATTCCGGAAGGCATGTGGTGCGCAACCCCGAATGCAGAGGATGCATCCGCTTCATAAAGGCCGAGCTGGAGGAGAAGTCTCCCACTTTTCGCTTTCTCAACGACCGTATCGGCGAGCGCTTCACTAAACTGCGGAATGCAAGACTCAGCCAGGCGGAGCTTGACGAGGCAAAGCGTTTCGCCAAAGAGGCCATGAGTAAGGAGTGAAGTGCACCAGAAAAGAAAAAAGGGAAAGGCACAAATAACTGACATAATGTCGACCAGCGTTCCGGCGAAAGCGACCAAGGTCTACTGTAGTTGCAAGGCAGGATTTTCTACTCTGAACGATGTGGACGTACCAAAAGCAGTCCATAGTGATATTCACAGAACTCCGTTAAATCCTGGTCACGCATTAACACAAAGCCGGCGGTCTCAGCCCATGACTGGCACTGCTCTGGGCGAGGTCTGATGTTCATTGAAGGTCCGCGTGGTGTCGATAAATCATACTTCCAGTGGATAATTGAAACAACACCGCCGGGCCTCAAAATCCGATAAGCTTCTTGCAAGAGCAGGACAGGCTCTTCTATGTGAAGAAGATTGTAGACCATCGCGTGGTCGATGCTTTCACTTGGGAGTCCTGTCCCTTGTACAACAAAATCGCGCACTTCTGTTCGGACATTTGATAATCCAGCGTTTTGCGCTTTATGCTGAACTAGCGCAACAAGGTCGGGCTCGATATCAAAGGCGTAAACGATACCGGAGGTTCGCATCGCTACAGGTAAGGTGAACGTACCGTAGCCGCTGCCAAACTCTGCTATACTTTCGTTCTCATCCTTCGCGCACTCTAGCTTCTCTACGATTTTGTCGGCATCGTAGAATGTCTGCCAGTATGATTCTTCGGGCATTCCACTTTCGCGGCCTTTCATGGGTGTGCCTTCCTCTTTCCAACAAGTAACCTATTCAGTTGGTTCTAAACCATTTTTATGGCGAGTTATTGTCTTAGTCTGTAACAGGTTCGGTTTTCCGGTCAAGCATTGTACGTTTCTTTCTCATTGATTCGCCTTTCAGTTCGACCTTGCAGGCATTGTGCACCAGACTGTCTAGGATGGCATCAGCCAGTATCAGGTCTTGCATGGCGTCGTGCCGCTTTAATTGGAAGTTGGCAGGTGACAACCATAGCTTTCCGGTCGTAGCGTTCTTCAACGATTTCCAGAAGATCTTTCTGTTCTTCCTGTGGCAGAGGCGAGATGAGTAAGTCATTAAGCATCAGTATCTCGCATTTTGTGACTTGAGTCATGAGTTTTTGATAGCAACCATCAAGACGAGCGCTTCACTAAACTGCGGAATGCGAGGCTAACCCAGGCGGAGCTTGACGAGGCAAAGCGCTTTGCCAACGAGGCCATGAAGCAGGGGTGAAGGCTATTTTGACGTTGTCTCCGTGATGAATTTACGGAGCTCGCCCAGGGTCCTGTAGCCCGTGACTTTACGGGCGCCGGAATCATCGCTTTCCATTTTCTGTGTTTCCGGGTCGATGATGGATACAGTCCAATCCCTCAGAGACATTGCATCGGGAAACCGAGACGGGATTTTGGCATGCTCCCAGATCCCCTTAAGCCATATTTCCGAATTCCCTGCATTGTTTGTTTCAGGTTTGAAAGAAAATTTCAGGTCAAAGGCTACAGATCCATCGATGGGATTAACAGAACCGTTCACTTCCCAGGGCGGAGGGAAAAAACTTGTGGAATTCGGTGATGATGTTATGATGCTCCTGAATTCCTCAGTTAATTCGAACGGTGTATTTTTGACGACTGATTTCGGGCCTTCGGGAAATGCGTAATGTAACAGGTTTATTGCCAATTGGCACATGAGCACAGGGCCATCCAGAAAGTCCAGTTCGTGGTTCCCCTCGAGTTTGAGCCCGTTGACTAGGAGCGCCCGGCCGGAAATCATCATAATTTCACCGAGTCTCGATTCTTTTCCGCTCCGCTCATCAACTGATATCTTTAGATCGCTGTTTTCCGCAAGTTCGAACTTCCATTTTGTCTGGTAACTTTTTTGTGGGTCCGAGCTTTCAAGGCTAACTTTATTGAACTGCTCCCATGTAATATTTTCCTTTTGCACGGTGTCTTGGTCGTTATTGGGCGATTGAGCAGCAGTCTCTTTGGCGTCAGGTGCTTGTTCGGCATGAACCTGCTCGAAGCCGATGATAAGAGCGATAAATATAAAAACGGTGAGGGCGCTTTTCATTTGACTACCTTTTCCTTTTATCTCTTCAATACATTGCGCGAAGGTGCAGTGTACTTGGATATTGATACGCGAAGGCGATTGGAAACATGTTTCATTTTAGAATCCTATATGTCGAGAATGCTTGGAGAAGGCGCCCACGGGGCAGTCCCGTGGGCACTTGCCCGGCGACCAGCAGCGCACATGAGCCTATATAATGACGGTCTCCACAGCCCCGGGTCCTATCCCTTTTTTGAAATCGAGGAATTTGATCTCTGCTGCCCCGACTTTGTAGAAGCTGAATGTTTCGACACCGGCGTTTTCAATCCGTTCTTTTATGAATGGGCTGCGGGAAGAGATACCTTTAACAGCCCTCTGGAGTTCCTCATCCGAGTCGATTATTGACGCATTTCCCAAGACCACCACATTCCGGAATTCAGCTAGGGATTGTCCCTCGTGCTGAAAGAGAAGAGACACCCTGTTGTTCTCTTTGATATCCCGGGTCTTCCCCGTATCTGGCAGGGTGGCGAAATAGATCGTTTTCCCGCCGTTATCCTGGGCGAAGGCCCCCATTGTCCGCGGCACAGGTACACCATCATTTCTCACCGTAGAGAGAACTGCCCATTGGGTCTGTTCGATGTAATCGATGATCTCCTGACTGACATTGCCTTTTGATGCGTTTCCCATAGTATCTCTCCTTTTGTTGTCTGTTTTCCGGACCGCTCTCGCAGTCGTCCGTCCGTTAGGGATAAAAAAAGACCGGCGGTTTCCCGACCGGTCTCTCGTCTTTCAAGTTGACCATATGTCTATTAAGTAAATAGAGATTATAGTTTGCTGACTATACCATTCATGAATACTTTGTCAATAATTATTTTGTTCAAAACAATGCTTGTTATGTCCCTCCAGGTGCGAATTCCAGCAAAGTGAAAGGGCGTCCAGAAAAGCTTTCGAAAATGACTTGACGTGGAGAGAGTGAATATATATAACTATAGACTAAGTAGAGATATGGCCGGTCATTCTTAAAGTGACGGACAGAACTAGATTTAGTAAGGTCATCGAGAACGCGGCGACAAGACCGGTGCTGCCCCGAAGCACAAAACGGAGTGTCCGAGCCGGATAAGCAAGGTCAACCGACCGGAAAACCGGAGGTTCACACCATAGATACATGGCGAGGGACCTCCGGTTTTTATTTTTCGGCCGTTTGGACGTTTTGAGGCGGCGGCATCAGTGAAAGGAATAACGAATGGGAGAGGCAGCCGGAAACCGGGCAGATGGAGTGAGACGAGCCGTGGCATGTTGTACTCTTCAAATAGAGAGGAGGAAAGGAGGAACATTGCGAGCTTTTGTTCTTGCGCTTCTTGTGGCGCTCTTCATGGCTCCCGGCATTGCTAGGCCGGCGGAGCCTCCCCGGAATGCAGGATATTTCTTTGACCGGGCCGTATCAACGAAGCCTAGCATCCACGAAGTTGGCGAAAGGATAAGGATCGCCAAGGGGATCGACCCTGACCGGATGGCGGAGTATTCTGGAATGCATGAGATGGTTTCCTTCCCAGATGACCCGGATTCGGCCCAAGAAGATTTTCGGGATGATTCGTACGGCGAGATTCGGGCGGAGATCAGATTGACGTATGCGGAATTGGTCTCCGCAAGGAGTCAGGGCGATGAGGTCCGACGCAGTATGGAGCTTCTTCGGCAGATAGTCGAAATGTCCAACATGTTGTATGCCACCGGCAAAATCGACCAGGCGCAGGCGCTCCGTGCCCAGATAGAGTGGGAGCGATTGTCGGAAACTCTTCTGGAACTTGAGAAAAGAGAGAAGGTTTTTTCAATCCGTATGGATATACTTACAGGCGATACCGTCGAAAGCGTAATTCCGCCGTTGGAGCCCCTGCGGGAGTATACGCCGGTTTTCGATACCAGAGAACTCACTGAAGCCTATAAGTCACGACGATTCCTGGAAAAGTTTCAACAGTTGATCCTGCCTGATCCCCAGACCTTTACAGGCGAAGAGCTACATGCAGACTTTGATGGGGAAGCCGATGCTTTCGTCTCTGTTGCCCGTATATCGCTGGAAACACTTTCCCTCCAGGCGCTCCGCTACCGGACAGCTCTCATCCCTCGGGAAGAACAGGCTCATGCGGCGCGTCTGGAGGCCTACAAGACCGGCAAGCTTGATTTTCCGGCGCTTTTGGAAGGTCTTCGGGAGTTGTTGGAGATGCGTAAGGAATATCAAGCGATGCTCGGTGAATTACATGTCCTGAAGGCCCGACTGGAATCCGCTACCGGGCGAGCCCTCGATTAAGCTAGTCGGATGAATGACTGGATTATGCGTGGAAAGAGGGCAAGTTCAGGGATTATGAAGTAGAATAAAGTATGGAAGGCGACCGTCGTTGAGATGAGTCAGGTTGGGCGCAAGTAAGCGACGCCGAGGCAGTCGTGACCGCCAAATATTTTGTGAAGATAAACGGTTGGTAATCATTTTGGTTTTTCGTCAGAATGGAGAGACAATGGATATCAAGGTGGCGATAGCCAGCAGTGACGGGGTTTCCGTCAACGAACATTTCGGCCGTGCCCGTACGTTCATGATCTATCGTTTCGCCAGCGGGGAGTGGGAGCATCTTGAAAACCGCGAGAATCGGCCTCCATGTGCCGGACATGAACACAACGATGATCTTCTGGAACAGACAGCCGAACTGATTGCCGACTGCTGGGGAGTTGTCATCGTACAGATCGGCCCAACGGCCTTTGATCTCCTGATATCCAGGCGGGTCCTGCCGTTCGTGTTGGACGGTTCAGTGGAAGGGGCTCTGAAAACTCTCAGAGGCTCCAAGCAGTTCTTAAAGGCAGTACAACGGTTAGAGCAATCAAATGCCAATTGGCTATGAACTGGCTGAATTGGAACCTCCCGAGTAGCTTTATTGATTCGCTTAGCGCACGACCGTCATTATCAGAGGAAGCTGCCAAGACGACGGTAATTGGAAATGTTTAGATTTATTATCTTTTTTTGAGCACCTGCTGATTCCGTACAATTGAGCTAATTGAAAACCGTAATCCGTGCGCTGTGGCAGTGGGGATACCTTCTGGAGGAGATTCGCTGTCGGCGGCTAGAATATGATAGGCAATCTGTGGTTGATAGCACTTTCCAATCTGCCAATATCTACAAGAAGGCCATATGCCTTTTTAATCCCTCTCAGAGCATCATCCAAATCAGACCCGATAGCTTCGATATCAGGTTCCTCAATGACTTTGGTAATATATCTTATATGTGCAGCATCCCATTCTATTAGAACTGAAGGATGTATTATCGGGTACCGATGCACCGGCCGAGTCGGAAGATGACATCACGCTCATACTCCTTGAGGATACGTACTGACACTGCGAAGAAGTAGATGAGTTCGCCGACAACGATGAGAACGAATAGACCAGAGAATATTGTGGGAGTTGCAGAATCCATAATGAACCTCCAATTAGAAAGTAGTTGTCGCTTTGGTTGACTGAGATGCACGGATAGAAGGACGGAAATGAGATCGTTGGGCAGAATAGTTTATCTTCACAACATTCCCGATTCATTTATTATTTCAATCCCCAGGAAATGGATGTCATCGGCTGTCCAGCCGCTCTCCTTCAAGGTATCGACAAGAAGTGTCGCCAGATAGCCCGGTTTCTTGTTGGCTATACTCATATTGATCTTCTCCAGCATAAGATCTTCCAGTCTCTTCGTTTCAATTTCCACTTCGCCCTCCGATATGAACAGATTGCATGACAACATTTCCCCAGATCCTAAAAAAGGGGCATTACCGCATCGTAACACCCCCTTTTCCAACTATTGGTAGGCAATCGAACCTTATTTCATCTTTTTCACTTTTTTCACCGGACCATTATGTGTAACCATACAATTCGTCCTTTCGCTTCCAGATATGCATCCTTTTTGTGAGAACGTTACGATTCCTCCGACTTTTCTCCAATCACCAACTCATCCGGCACATATTCCATTAATTGCTCAACTTGACATTTGAAATGTCGGCAGAGTTTGTCGATATTGTCCGTCGTCGTGTTGTAGCCCCTCTGGCCTGCAATCCGGGACAAAGTTGTCCGATGAATGCCCGTCGCACGAGCTATCTCATCGAGCGCAATCCTGCGCCCCTCCTTGAATTCCTTATCGATTATCATTTCCCGCAGGCGAAAACGAATCATGTCCCTCTCAAAGTCCTGAACCGATTTAGTGCGTAGCATACACCAATTTTCTTGTGGTGTCATGAAATTAGCATATATGTTATTTGTGTGTATTATTGTGATTGACATGCACAATAGTGATTGTTATGATGAGTTTAGTTAAGACAGGTCGCACATATGGTGTTTGATCGAAGATCTTGGATAGTTTTCTTAAGAAGAAGCATGATCAACAGACATCTAATTTCTTTGAACCGGAACGGTAGACCAATATGGCAAGGCTTAGAACCACAGTAAATCGCATTACCGAACGCATTGAAACGGACCGGCGGCGGTCAACCCGAACCGTATGCAAGTACGGCATTCCTCTGGTGCTTCTGGCATCAGTGCTAATTCCGGTCTGCATACCGTTTTGGGCAATAATCTGGTTTGCAATCTTCCAATCCGTAAGAAAAAGCGGATCAGCCGTCATGCTGGCAGGGGCTGCCGGCGAGGATCACGCACTGACACACCTTTCGAGTCTTCCCGATGAATATACTGTTTTCAATCAGATCTGCCTTCCCGATTCAAGGTCCATCACTGGTTTCAGAGAAGCGGATTTCGTGGTTCTGGGCCCTACCGGGGTGTTCCTCGTCGAAAATAAGAGCTACCGCGGGTGGGTCGAGGGAGACTGGAACTCCGACCATTGGGAGATCCACAGGATTGGTCGTTGCGGGACTCCGTACACGAAGTCCTGTCGCAACCCGGTACGTCAGGTCCAGGTATATGTTTCGCTTCTTGCCGCGATATTCTCAAGTCGAGACATCAAGGCTTGGATTACTCCCATGGTCTCTCTTTCTCGCGACAATTCCCTGGGATTGATCAATTCTGAAAAGGTCCAGGTGGTGCGGGTGGCGGATCTCTGTGAAAATATCCTTGCGCATCATGGAACACTGTCGAAGGAGAACATGGACAAGGTGCTCGGTCTCCTTGAGGAGCTTCGGGCCGTGCGATTCAACCATGCTGATGAAACAGAAAAAGTGGTGGCTCCCTGCTGGGCGTCACCGGTATCTGAACCATATGAACGAAATTAAGCTGATACTGCTCGACATCCGCTCCTTGACTCGTTGACTGTTGGAACGTCAGTTGTAGTTGTCGGCAAACTCTCGGGAGTTGTAACCAGCCGGTCGAATAGTGGCGGAGCGCACCGGCGGTAGAAACTAAAGGTAATCGTAAAATGACGGAAATCAGTGAAACAGACAGGAATGCCGCAGTTAAGTGCATCTCCATCATAGATTGCCATATTCCTCTCAACGGAGGAGAAAAGAAGCTCCTTGTCGCCATCATTAACGAAATCCGGCTCGCATTCGATCTCGAGGGAGCGGTTAAGCCGGCGCAGCCCCTGAACGAAGCAGCTGGGATGCCCAGGGAATGGTTCTGGTAAAGAGACAGTGAGGAGGTGCCTTGGTACGCATTTCACCTGAGCAGAAACTCATCGTGGCTGCTCTCTCCGATGCAGTGTTCGCGGGGCACACGATTCGACAGGAAACTCCAAGATGTTGCGAGAAAGCGATCGACCTTTATAAGACGCCGGTTAGATTCCACGATGTTCAGGTGGGAAGCCGCATCTTTACCCTGTTCGAACCCCGCTGTCCTGAATGCGGCAAGTGGGTCAAACCGGTTTACTGCATTTTGCAGTGACAAGGGGAGGAGTTTATGGACGCAATGCTTACGTTGGTATCGTCTCTCATTATTCCACTATGCGCCTGATGCTGTACGCTCTTTCCGACCGCAGGTACAGGGAGGTGGCCTTCTTCATCGTTATGGCGGTAATGGCAGGAGTGGCCAATTATGTATGCATGTCAGAGTTGCCTGATCCCCATCACTCCCCCTGGTATTGGAAGGTGGCGTTCCCAGTTGGGATATATTTTAGCACTATTTTTGTAGTGCTATTCGTATACAATCACAAAGAATAATAGACGATTTAGACCGAAGGAAGGAAAACCGATCTGTAAAGGCGATATCAAAAAAATGGCCAAGTTGTATCGGGTTCAAAGGAGGCGACAGTATGTATCGGAAAATCAATAAAGGCAGATCAATTGTGAAAATCCTGATATATAGCGTCATCCTGACCTGGTTCAGTGTCATCCTGATCGAAAACTGGCGAAACATGAGGCTCAGCTGGTTCAGGGAAGTGTGGGAATTTATTGATTTCAAAACCATCTGGGAAAACATGGATAGCTACCTCAGCTTCTGTGTCGTCTTTGGCGCAGGTTTTATCACGCTTTATCAAGTTATCGCGATGTTTGCCAGGGCAGGAAGAAATGAAGGTGTCCCTTCTGATCACTTTGAAGAAACTGATAATTTATCTGCAGAGTATTTGACCAAAATTCGAGCTAAATGGGAAGATGATCTAATAAATAATCCCGCATATCATGATTTCCCTGGTAATATCTGGCATCGAACGAGGAAACGAAAGGATAAAGACCAATAGCGTCGGCATACTGCTCAATCTATCGGAATCTCTGAATCTCCCATTTTGATGAATCTATATCGGCAACAAGCAGCCCTATTGCCTTGGTAAAAGCCGTTTCCAGCATCATGACTTCCTGGCAATCGAAGTATTCTATATATTCGTTAAGGCCATCTGATGCTTCAATGCTCAGTGAGATCTGGCCGATTTGATTTTTATCGGGTCTAAAGCCTTTATGTCTGGTCGTGAATTCTATTCGGTTGTCTCCAACCTGCAGCTCCTTTTTTAGCCTGTAACTTTCTTCTATGGTTCCTGATTTATTGCGCCTTTTCCAGAATGTTTGCATGAAGTATTGCAAAACCGACTTAACATAAATAAGCTGGGTTATGGTTGCATTTTCTATCGAACAATTTCCAAAGTGCAATCCTATTTGAACATATCTTTTGTTGGTATATTTGTCAGGGCCAGTGTGCATTTGGGCCTCGATAACCAGAATTTCCTCTTGGTAAGTTATCTGGACATTTTTCCATTCAAAGCAAAGGGGCATCATAGGAAATCTCCTTCCAAAGCATAGACAGATAAGTTGCCGAGATTTTGATCTTACGACATTTATGCAGGTAATCAGAAATCTGCCGAAAACCCAAACCCTCTTCGTGTAGTTGTTTAATTTCTCCCAGGTGAGCCAGAACTTTTTTACGCAAAACCGGAGTGCGCCCTGGCTTCCGAATAAACGCGGCGGCCTTGGCCTTTCGCAGATTCGAAAAATCGTTAAATTGTTCGACTCCAGCTACACGGTAATCTTTGCCGAAGAGGGTATCCCATCCTGCTTGCCGAGCAGCCAAAATAAAAGCGCAATATTTTGCGATCTTGCCCGCCAGGTCAGGTCGCTCATTCTTAATTTGGTATGAGATTTTTACCCCATTTTGGTAAATCTCTATAATTTTCGATTCCGGAAGCGATCCGACCCATAAATAAGCTCGTTTCCTTTCCTGGACCGACAAACCGGTTATCTGATCAAGTAGCTCATTCATATAGCTTTCATCCTCGCGTATAAGCTAGAGTCTCGCTCAGCCGGAAGTGAGAGGTTTCCAGAGAGGTCTGCTGTAAGGCCTGCTCGTGCATAAGTCCATGCGCAATGCATTCAAGGTAACGCTCCTGGGCAAAGTTGTGTTTCAGGCCGTGACTGCCGCGGCCTGACGCATACTGGCCGGTTTCCCGGGCAGCCTGGTTGATTGCTTCCAAGTATTCGAAATAGTCGCACTGCAGATTGTTGTGCATCCGGATATACTCCTCCAGCCGTGCGTATGTCTCAATGGAAACGAAATGCTCCGTTTCCTTCCCCCCTTTTTCCCGCGAAGCAACTATTCCCACAGGTAATCCGGTGACCAAATCTTTACCGATGCCGCGCAACCCTTCCCTGGTCAGCGGATTCTTTAGCCGGCGGTTGCTCGGTGCACCAACCCCTTCCGCGCGAAGACCGCCTTCGTATTGCAACGATGCTTGAAGTTGATGGGTCCCGTCATGAATTGCTTTGATAAGCCGGACGGGGTCAGGATAAGCCCGATTGTCGAAAATCTTGCTTGACTTGCGCAACATTTTCCTGCTTCTGGCATAGAATTCCATCCGAAGATTCTCTGTTTCCAGTCGGGGAATGTCAGGTAAGTGCCCCTCGATATAGTGATTGAGCGCATACTCAAATTTGGCCATGGCTGAGAGGATGGTCTCCATGGTCTGGCGTGACCGTTTCATCTTGACATAGCGGGCAAGCTTTTCTTCAAGATAGTCGATCATGTCATTTCGCACCGACTCGGTATCGAGGATATTTTTTTGCCCCCTCTCTCGCATGAACTCGGCGAATCGGTGAGTCTCATATTTGTAAACTTTCAACGTCCCGAATGAACGTATCCCCAGAGAACTTTCCATCTTCGGCACACGGATTGAGCGGACCGAGTGGAATACCGCTTCGCATTGGGAGTGGAGTGATGAGGGCCAGCGATGTTTCATTTTTTACCTCTGGCCGTTGCCGGCCTGCGTTGAGTTGAGATGACATGCTCTTTTTGTTGGCAAACGCAACATGCCAAGCGGTAGCAGCTCCGCTTTGCTGCTTTCTTTCGAGTCTCCTATATCCGGACTTGGGCAAGATCCGGGTTTTAACCGAAACATGCCAACTGTCCATTGTCTGTTGCGAACCGAGACT
>Ga0181533_1000414_pt1 | contig 56644 bp, 38 predicted proteins | sample PEATcosm2014_Bin_45_FD_119772 | JGI IMG/M metagenome (GOLD analysis project Ga0181533, IMG submission 119772) | Peatland microbial communities from MTU Mesocosm Facility, Houghton, MI, USA - PEATcosm2014_Bin11_60_metaG | ecosystem: Environmental > Terrestrial > Soil > Wetlands > Peat | place... | reverse complement strand
CAGACCGTCAACGCGGATTTGACTCGCTCCCAATCTAGGGAGAAGCAGACCTCCGACGCCGCGGGGCAGAACCGTGCGCGGGCGATGGCGAAATTACAGAAGGCGCAAGCCGACCTGCAACGCGTGCAGGCAGACCCTCTCCCCTGGCTGACGGACAGCCAACGTCTCTTAGTGCAAGCCGAAGTACTAAAGCAACAACAGCATCTGCGCGCCGAATGGCAGCGCCAACTCCGGGAGCAGATGCGCTCGCTCCAGGACCAGCTCAGGCAAATGCCGAACCTCCACGTCGCCCTGCATCAAGACGGTGAGATTTAATCGACAGCGGCGGGGCCCCACCCCTCGGCAAGCTTCTTCGGCATACTACCCCTGGGCGGCGGTCCTGCAAGGCGGGATTGCCGCCCGTTTCTTCCTTCTGACACAGCATTACGCTCAAGCAATATACACTATGAGATAACCCCTAAACATGCAATTCCCTAGTCGTCTACGACCATCCGCTCATGAAACCTTGCGGGCGCAGCCCGCCTTGGAGTGCGGTTGCGCCAGCTACCGCGTTCCGCCCACGCCCAAGCCAATACGCCCTTGAATTGCGATGCGGGAAAGGCGGCAGCTTCGCGGCCGCACTCCAAGGCGCCTGCGGCGCATGAAACGGCGATTTCTTTGAGCCTTGCTTTCACTGTACGGGCGCGGATGCATCCGGCGGGGGCTGGGCCAAAGGCGTGGACTGATGGTGCACCAGGAACCAGCGGCCCTGGCGGCGCAAAAAGATATTGGTGGCCTCGACCAGCGCCGAGGAAAAATCGTTTTGGGAGGCGGTGGTCACATTTTCCAGGCAGGAAATCCAGGCCACATCTCCCGCCACATGCACCAGAGGCCGGGTGATCGACACCATCATCTGTTCGGTGGAACGAAAGATCTCCTCCCAACTTCCCTGCACTTCGTCCCATCCCATCAGCAGATCCCATCCTGGGTGCAGACATTTCACCCAATCGGCATGCAACCACACTTGCGCCATCAGGGACATGTCGAGAGTACGCAACGCGGCATAGAACGTCCGGTTGGCAATTAGAACCTCTTCTTCATCGGTTAGAAGTTTCTGGGGGGCAGGCATGAAAGGGCTCCAAGAGCAGTTTTCAGTTATCAGTCATCAGTTTTCAGTTAATACCAACGCGAAGGTTCATCCGCTTCTGACTGACGACTGACAACTAACGCCCCAGGGAATTATATCCTAGCTGGCCTTTTTTCTGTAAGCAGCAAACGAAATGGAATGCATAGCAAGCATTTGGCGAGATGTTGAGATATGGGATAGAATCTTCCTCTGATGACTGCTACAAAAAGGTCACAAGCAATCCCAACGCTCATCTTGTTTCTTTCCTATTTGTCAGTTGTGCTCCCAATGTCAGGACAGACCGCGCCGGCACGCGAGAAGACTTATCCGCTGTCCACTTGGAGCAACATGACGTGCCGCGCTAAGGGAAGGTTCCAAGACCGCGGCTACTGCGCTTCGGCAGTCATGGATGAAATCGTGGCCGATGGGAAATCGGCGATCCCTGTTTTGATTTCGCAGATCACTGATTCGCGATGGATCGCCGAGCCGGTGTATGACTATTGGCCCCGCATCAGGGCGGGAGAACTGGCATACTTCATTCTCTCGGATCTATTTTTGGACGATACGTGGCAGAAAAGCACCATGCCCGCTTTGTTCCCTCGCCAAGACTGCAAGGACGCCCCCGCATGGGTGTGCTGGGGGAATTTTCGGAAGACACATAGCCTAAAGGCGCTTCAGACCCGATGGATGGAGTTCTGGAAGGCCAATCAGGACAAGATTTTCTGGGACGGGAAAGCCCGCTGCTTCCGGGTATCGGGTGCGAGAGAGCGGCAAATACTAGACCAATACCCGTACTAGATTACTTCCACCTCACGGCGTCTTGCCTCTAAACAGGAAGATCAACTCGATGATCAAAATAATCACCACCCCCAGTTCCAGGACGAAGCCCCGGGCTTGATGGAACTTTCCCACCATAAACTGGTAGAGCTCACCCGCCGTGCGGAGTTTCTGGTCAACAAGGTTTCGGTAGTCGGGCACTCCCACTTTGGTGGCGGCCAGGCGGTAGAGGCGGGCGTAGAACATATCGCTCAAGAACTTGATGGCGTTGTCGATGCGCTCGGTCAATTCCGTGACCTCGAGGCGCAAGGCGTTCAAGCGTTCTGCCTCCCGCGCGAGCTTCCAACGGGAGAGGAATCCGCCTCCCTTGTCCAAGGACCGGTAGACCCCCTTCAGCACCTGAGTGAGCACCGCATCGTAATGGCGGAATTCCAGAAGCTGCGTGTTGGCGTACTCCAGCAATTGAATAGTGGGCGCCGCGCCTTCATCATTGTCGTAGACCAGGGCGGCCGTCCAACCGGGGACAAGCAGATCGGTGGGATAGTAAGAAATACTCGATTGCAGGACTTCCTGGCGCTCCGCATCGGACAACGCCGTGGACTCTCCCCGCACGATCTGGGCGATCTCGCCGCCGTGGAGAGCCAATAATTCGGCAGCGGTTGCCGGCCCGCCACCCGCGCCCGACGCCTCGCGCAGGTGCACGATGTAGTAATCCTCGGTGAGTTGGCTCTCGTAGGGCTTGACCAGCGCCGGCACCACGAGTTTTAGCCGCTCGCGGATGATCTTCATGGCACGGTCCTCGATTCCGGGCCCGGCAATCCAGCGGCTGGACTGTTCCACCAGGTGGGACCACTCCAACTCGAACGGCAGCTCGAGTTCGACGCTCACCACGCCGTAATCATAGTACTTCACCTTTCCTTCGATGCGACGGTGCGGTTCGATTTCAATCGGGGGAATGGCCTCCACCACGGGAGGCCGCTCGAAGCGCACGTATTCCGGGGTAGGATGGGCGAAACTGGGGCTGCGCTCCGCCGGAACATCTAAGATGGCGCGCAGGCGGTCGAACAGGATGCTGTCCGCCACATCGCACATGATGAGGGCTCGAAATGAACCACGAAGAGGCATTTTGACTCCACCAGGCCGAGTGATTGAGTGATTGGTGATTGGCGATCTCCGAATGGAGCCCTCAGCCCCAGGTCCGAATTCTACCGCTGGCACCTAGCCCCGAGCACCTAGCACACCCCTCTTCTGAAAATCCCGAGTGCGATTATACCGGAAGATGATGACCTTGGGGAGATCGCCAACGCCAAAAAGGGGCTGCCCCAGCCCGCGGCAAGTCTGAAACCAGTGACGAGTGACAAGTGACCAGCAAGCGGCATCGTTCCTTTTTGCTCGTCACTCGTCACTGCCTTTTGGCAACTTTCGACCTTTCCGCCCGCGACGTGTTGTAGGCTCTAATCGTGGTGGATTTCTCTTGACAACCATAGCGTAGATTGATACACTAAAGGGGTGTTACGGTGGGGTGCGGTCATGTTCGCGCGCAAGTCGAGCTCGGGCGTTAACCGCAACCCGTCTAACCTCGGGAGTCCCCAGGACAGAATTCCGGTGTCAGGCTTCGAAAGACGAAATCGGCTGCTCATGCAGAGGATGAGAGATTCCAGCCGGCGCCAATTGGGGCGGCTGACATGAATGTTCTTGATGATAAAGCGCGCACTTGGCGGGGCATAGGTTAATGCAAGCTCCACGTCAGGCGACTATATTTATGAAAAAACAGTGTGTTAGGGGAGAATTGGGAGAAACCCGGTGAAGGAAGGAAAAATCAATTATTTGAAAATAAGGAAGTTAGACTGATGCAGGCCCTAAGTGGGGCGGTGATACAAAAAGATGTTAAAAATGAAGCATGAACCGACTATGTGCATGAAAACACATTCGATAAGGACAAAATGTCAGCCGCTTGAAGCGCCCTTTCCAACGAAGATTCACAGGTTTTGTGATATTCGAGTCAGTAGTGCACCGGGGCAGGCCGAAGTTCTGGGCAAGTTTCTGATGGAGAGTTGGCAACAGACTCGCCTCTCCCGAAAACGCCAAGTGCGGTTATACTGAAAAGATTATGACGTCTCTTACAGATGAAGCAGTGTTCGATGCCTTTCGTCGTTGGGGTTATCTCGCTGCGGATCTAGACCCTGTGGGTTGCTTGCAGCCGCTTGAGCCTCCCGAGCTCGTCCTCGACGGCGAAGCCGCGCCACAGGCGCGCCGGCGCTATTGCGGCTCGATCGGCGCGGAATTCATGCACATCCCCGATGCGGAGCGCCGCCAGTGGATTGCCGAGCGCATGGAAGCAGACCCGCCGCCGGTGGATTCCGCGCGCGTGCTCGAGCGCCTGATTCGCGCCGGCCTCTTCGAGCAGGTATTGCAATCGCGCTACCCCGGAACCAAGCGCTTCTCGCTCGAAGGCATCGTCGCTTTGATTCCGCTGATGGATGAAATGCTGGATCGCGCTGCGGACCTGGGGGCAGAGCAGATGGTGCTGGGCATGAGCCATCGCGGGCGGCTGAATGTGATGGTACACATCGTGGGCAAATCCGCTGAGGATATCTTCGCGCGCTTTGAGGACGTTGATCCCCGCAGCTTCCTGGGCGGCGGCGACGTGAAGTATCACCTGGGCGCCACCGGTGATTACGTGACGGCCCACGGCGCCACCGTGGAAATTCATTTGGTTTCAAATCCCTCCCACCTGGAAGCGGTGGATCCCGTGGCGTTGGGGCGCGCGCGCGCCAAGCAGGCGCGCCTTTGTGGGCGGGGTACAACGTGTGTATTGCCCGTGCTGTTGCATGGTGACGCGGCTTTTGCCGGTCAAGGGACGGCCGCGGAAACCCTCAACCTGGCAAACCTGGACGGCTACACGGTGGGGGGCACGGTGCATGTGGTGGTGAACAACCTGATTGGATTTACCGCCAATCCCCAGGACACGTCTTCCTCGCGTTTCGCGGCGGACGTCGCCAAGCGCCTGCCCATCCCGCTCTTCCACGTGAATGCCGAGGATCCTGACGCCGCCGTATGCGTCGCGCGCTGGGCAGTAGAGTACCGTTACCAATTTCACAGCGACGTGGTGGTGGACCTGATCGGCTACCGCCGCATCGCCGCGCTGCCGCCGGTGTGGGAATCCTACGCGCGCCGCCATCAAACTGACGCCGCCCCACGCGCTGCGGAAATCCGGGGCGAGTTTGAGGCCGCGCTCAAGCACGCGCGCACCATCCGCAAGAATCCCCTGCTCCGCCAGCTTCCTACCTATTGGGATGGATTTCAGGGCGGTGCGTACGACCCGGCGATGGAGGTTGACACGGCGGTGCGTGCGGAAGAGTTGAGCGTCATCGGCGAGGCCTTGGTGCGCGTTCCGGCAGGCTTCTCCATTCATCCCAAGGTGAAAAAGCTGCTGGACCAGCGCGTGCAGATGACTCAGGGCCGCCATGCGATTGATTTTGGCACGGCGGAGTTGTTGGCCTACGGCACACTTCTGCGGCGTGGAATCCCGGTGCGCTTGACCGGCCAGGACAGCCGCCGCGGTACTTTTAACCAACGGCACGCCACGCTGATTGACACCGACACGGAGGCCGCGTATACGCCGCTCGCGAATATGGCCCTTCAGCAGCCCGCATTTGAAGTTTACGACTCACCCCTTTCGGAAGCCGCGGTGTTGGGCTTCGAGTATGGCTATAGCCGCGATTATCCCGAGACCCTGGTACTGTGGGAAGCACAGTTCGGAGACTTCGCCAACGGCGCGCAGGTTTATATCGATCAGTTCATCACCGCGGGCGAAGACAAGTGGGGATTGCTCTCGGGGCTGGTCCTGCTGCTGCCGCACGGTTACGAGGGGCAGGGGCCGGAGCACTCCAGCGCGCGTCTGGAGCGCTTCTTGCAGCTTTGCGCGCGCGATAATGTGCAGATTTGCCAGCCCACTACCGCAGCACAATACTTCCACATGTTGCGCCGGCAGGCGTTGCGACGCTGGCGCAAACCGCTGGTGGTGTTCACTCCCAAAGGGATGCTGCGGCATCCGGCCGCCGCCTCACCGTTGCAGGAGTTCACCGGCGGCCGCTTCCTGCCCGTGATTCCTGACCGCGAGGTGACGGATGCCACCCGCGTCCTGATCGCCACGGGCAAAATCGTTCACGAGCTGCGGGCGGAGCGCAAGAAGCGCGGCGACACGCACACCGCCATCGCCGCGCTCGAACAGCTTTATCCTTTTCCGGAGAACGAGGTGGTTGCAGCCCTTAATCACCACACCGCAGCGCGTGAGGTGGTGTGGGTGCAGGAAGAGCCTGCCAACATGGGCGCGTTGTTTTTCCTCATGCCGCGCCTGCGGCGGCTGGCGAAGCCGCGCGCGGTGCGCTCGGTGAAGCTCTCGGCCAGTCCCAGCCCGGCGACCGGCTCCGGCAAAGCGCACGAGGTCCAGCAAAAGACCTTGCTGGCGCTCGCCTTCACCACAGCGAAGGCGATATAACTGCTCCCTTGACGAGCAAGGTCTCCGAGTGTGCTGGGGGGGAATTGCCACGGGAGGATCCCAACATGGCGGAATTTCATGAGTCGGTCCTGAAACTCCAGGAAGGCCACACGTGGAAATGCAAGCCCGGCTACAAAATCTTTGTTCTTGACCAGGGTGTATTGCGCTTCGATGTTCCTGAAGACTGGGTCATGGAACTGGGGGAACCATCGGTGAAGTTTTACGATCGTCAGCCACCAGACGACAATTGCTGTCTGGAAGTTTCTCTGCTCCGTCACCCCCAGATCGATTGGAGCCTACTCCCGCTCGATCAATTGCTTCGCCACTTGGGGGATGGGAAGTCAGGTGAAGAAATTCGGAACCATGGTGTGCATCGCCAGAGTCGTCCAGGGATAGACATAGTGTGGGTTGAGAAGATCTTCATTGACCCGAACGAAAACAAACCGGCGCGATCGCGGATTGCCATCGTTCGTGGAACAAACGCCCACGCTCTCGTGACTCTCGATTTCTGGGAGGCAGATGCCGGGCGGGTGCTTCCGGCGTGGGACGAAGTGGTGCACTCGATCGATATGGGACTGAAGGTCCAGGACCCGACCATGGGAGAGCAGCGGATGTAATCAGGCCCATAGGTCGGAAGGTGCATGTCACTTCTGCGCAATCACCGCGCAAGTACGAGGCGACAGTTTAACCGTCGCGGGTAGCGTCTGGACCGTGTCGGGATGAAAGGGCGTCAGAACCTCCACCTGGCTTCCCTCCCCTCCCGGCCAGGTGACCTCGGCGGTTGCCTCTTCGTCGCCGAAGTTTACAACCACGCACGCCTTGCCGGGCTTATCCATGCCCTCAAAAACCGAGTACCGCACGTCTGCGTCTCTCTTGACTTCCGCGCCGAGGGTATCGCGAAAACGCCCGAAGAAGAGGACATCCTTGTATTTGGAGCGAATGCGAATCAATTCCTGCACGTATCGGGAAAGCGGCCGCGTGAGCGGTTCATCCATGGAGTCGTTGTAGTGGCGAGGCTGCACGGCCCACACCAATCCATAACGCATGCCGTTGTTCATGACATTGATATCCCCCGGAGACTCGGCGCAGATCGTTGAAGTCCACTCGGGAAACGTGTATTTAAGCGCCGGCGAGGGCATGTCAATTGTGTTCATGCGCGCGTACGAGACGTCCACGAACGGAAATGCCCGGTCCCAAAACATTTCCGAAGCGATGGCAATGTCTGGGTAAACCTCCCGCGTTTTGGCGATGATGTCCGCGTATGCCAGGAGCATCCCTTCCGGCAGAGATCGGTCCGGAGAGGTCGGAAGGTTCGGATTGAAGTCCAGGCCCGAGGTGATCCCCGCCTTGTCAAATTGGAATCCCTGCCCGCCGTCTTTGACGCGCTCGACGAATTGATCCACGAGTAGCTTGCGATACTCGGGATGAGAGGGGCTGACCAAAGTCATGTTCGAGCGGGTCAGCGACAGGCGGGCACTGATGGTGCCTTCTCCCCAGCCCATCAGGGGATAGTCCGGAGCCCATCTTCCATTTACAGCATATCGATACAACTTTTCCTTGAAGAGAGGCGTGGCGGTATCCGCCACCTGGATGTTGGCAAAGAGAAGCGGATGCACTCCCAGGCGCCGGATTTCCGCCAGCGCCTGACGAAACTCCTCGCGCGTGCCCAGGCGCGGGTCGGGCGTATACTGAGGATAGCCGCGGTCAATGCCGCCCACGTTCCAACCCAGGATTTCAAAAGTGGTTACGTCGTATTTCTTGGCGTCGGCGGCCAGTTTTGGCCAATCCTTGAAGCGGTAAAGGACCTGATCCTCGCAATTGGAAATGATGACGGATTGCCACGCCATTTCCTTTCGCAACCACGTGGGGCGGCGCCGCACCTGGAAGTGCTGATCGAACCATTGGCGGTAGAGCGCGCTCCCCTCGTGCCAATCGCCGGGGTGAACCTGGAGGGCGACGGGGCCAAATCGGGACGTGCCCTTTCTTGCGTAGGGAAAATTCAGCCAGCCCATGGTGAGCCCGACGGGCTCGTCCGCGGGCACGTCGGCGGGCGTCGGCCATTTGTCTCCCACCACGGCGGTTTTGGTGAAGGGACGAAGCTCATAATAGATGGCGGCGAGCCTGGGCTCGGGATCGTGGTACGCATAATAAAGTCCCACGTTTGCTTTAGGATTGTAAAACTCCGTCCATCCCATGAGTAGATTGAATCCCGTGTATTGGAAACCCTGCGCGGAATAACGAATGCCCAAATTGCCCCCACCATAACCCCCAGCGAAACCGCGAAAGATGCCCGGCGCGAGGTTGGAAAACAGCCCGGGGACCAAGGATTCCGTATCCAGCCGATTGACCAAGCCGTTCTGGCCTCCGACGATGCCGAAGAAGACCTCTGCCAGCGGCAACTCACTGGAATTCTCGATTTCCAGGGAGAATTCCAAGCGGCCTTCGACAGCGCGAAGGTGATAGGCGGCCTTGACGTTGATCTCCTCGCGTGCATTGCGCAGGGAATCATAGTGGCAGGTCACGCCGTCGGGCCGCGCCTTGATGCGGCTTACTTTTTGCTGGCTGCTGAGAAAATAATTGGGTTCATAGCCCGGGCGCGGAAAACGCAAGCGGAAGTTTTCCCCCAAACGCGGCTCCTGAATAATCTCCAGCCTGGGATCCTTCCAGGTTATGCCGCGCAGGTTGCCGGTCAAGGAATCGAGACGCAGGGTGCAGAGCGGGGTTTCAAATTCCTTCAGCTCTGCGTTCGGTGTAACCACGCCTCCCTCCCCTGCATGGCCCGTCAATGCGCTTCCTGAATAAGCTGCAAACAAGCTGGCGGTCACTTCCAAAAAAGTTCTGCGACTTACGGTTGGCAGGTGATCCTCATTGCCAAGGTTCAAAGCGGGGTTATCCATGCGTGTGGCCTTCCTTTCTTTTCGGTGGTGGTGAGAAAGCGTCGGGTCATGCAAGTCAGGCCGGGGCGAGGGACGAGTGCGAGCCAGACAGCGGCTGGGCATCCTTGCGGGAGCGAGCCCTCCTCCGGGCGGGAATTCAGGTTAAGTTATCAACTTAACACCGCTGGCTGGCCAGCCGCAAGCCGCTGGGAGATTTGGTCGTGACTCATTTTGAAAGCTTGAAGCTTGCCGCACGATGGTGTACAAAGGGCACCGGTATAACGTACAGATTGTCGAATGGGGGCTATGCCATGGAAATTCGCAAGCAGGACGCGCTTGACTACCACCGCTCCGGGCGGAAGGGCAAGATCGAAGTTGTTCCCTCCAAACCTTGCCACACCCAGTGGGATTTGAGTTTGGCTTATACGCCGGGCGTGGCGGAGCCGTGCCTGGAAATTCACGAAAAACCCGAGTTGGGATTCGAATACACCGCCCGCGGGAACCTGGTGGCGGTGATCTCCAACGGCACCGCGGTCCTGGGTCTCGGCAACATTGGCCCGTTGGCCGGCAAGCCGGTTATGGAAGGCAAGGGCGTACTGTTCAAGCGCTTCGCGGACATCGACGTTTTCGATTTGGAAGTGAACTCCGAGAACCCCGAAGAGGTCATCCGCCTTTGCCAGCTTCTGGAGCCGACCTTCGGCGGCATCAATCTGGAGGACATCAAAGCGCCGGAGTGCTTTTATATTGAACAAGCCCTGCGCAAGACGATGTCGATTCCGGTGTTTCACGACGATCAGCACGGGACAGCCATCATTTCCGGCGCGGCGCTGCTGAATGCGGTGGAAATCGTGGGCAAGGACATCGGCAAAGTTCGCATCGTCGTGAATGGTGCAGGCGCAGCGGGCATTGCCTGCGCGGAACATTACGTTCAACTGGGCGTGCGTCGCGAAAACATTCTCCTCTGCGACACCAAAGGGGTGGTCTACGAGGGCCGCCAAGAGAACATGAACCCGTACAAGGCGCGCTTCGCTGCCAAGACCGAGCGGCGCACGCTGGCCGACGCCCTGAAGGACGCGGATGTTTTCGTCGGCCTCTCGATCGGCAAGTGCGTCACCCCGGAAATGCTCCGCTCCATGGCGGACCACCCCGTGGTCTTCGCCATGGCCAATCCCGTTCCCGAAATCAGCTACGACGAAGCCAAGGCGGCGCGGCCCGACGTCATCATCGCCACCGGCCGCTCCGACTATCCGAACCAAGTCAACAATGTTTTGGGATTCCCCTTCATCTTCCGCGGCGCATTGGACGTGCGGGCGCGCGCCATCAACGAGGCCATGAAGCTGGCGGCCACGCGCGCTTTGGCGGCGCTCACCAAAGAGGACGTGCCCGATTCGGTGCTGCGCGCTTATGGCATCAGCCGGCTGCAATTTGGGCCGGAGTACATCATCCCCAAACCCTTTGACCCGCGCGTGCTGATTTGGGAATCCGCGGCGGTGGCGGAAGCCGCCATGCAGAGTGGTGTGGCGCAAATCACCGTGGACCTCGACGAGTATCGCGAGCAACTGCAAAGGCGTCTGGGCCGCACTTACGCCGTGATGCAGAACATTCGCTATCGCGCCAAGGCGGCGCCCAAGCGCATCGTGTTTTCCGAGGGCGAGCACGAAAAGATCATCCGCGCCAGCGTCCGCCTGGTGGAGGAAAACATTGCTCATCCCATTCTGCTGGGGCGGCCGGCCGTGATCGAAAGCAAATTCCGGGAGTTGGGCCTCGACAAAGGGGAGGTCGAAATCATTGAGCCGACCCGCTCCAACCGCCTTCCTACTTACATTAATGAATTCTTCAGGCTGCGTCAGCGCTCGGGCATTACCCGCGCGGAAGCCCAGGAGTGGATGCTCAACAGCAACTACTTCGGCGCCATGATGGTCCACATGGGCGACGCCGATGGCTTCCTGGCGGGCGTCAGCCAGCACTACCCCGATACCGTGCGTCCGGCGCTACAAATTATCCGCACGCGCCCGGGGGTCGAACGCGTTTCCGGGCTCTATGTGATTGTGACCAAAAAGGACACTTACTTTTTTGCTGACACTACGGTGAACATCGAACCGACGTCGGAGCAGCTCGCCGAGATCGCCATCCTCTCGGCGGAAGTGGCGCGCTGGTTCAACGTAGAGCCGCGCGTGGCGATGCTTTCGTTTTCGAACTTCGGCAGCACCCGGCATCCGCTGGCCGAGAAAGTTCGCAAGGCCACCGCCCTGGTAAAGGAAAGAGTGGAGGGGTTAATCGTGGATGGCGAAATGCAAGCCGATACCGCTATCGTTCCCGAACTGGTCGTCGAGGATTATCCCTTCTCCAAGGTCAAGGGGGACGCCAATGTGCTGGTCTTTCCGAGCTTGGAGGCGGGCAACATCGCCTACAAGCTGATGATGCGCATGGGCGGCGCGGAAGCCCTGGGACCGATCCTCATGGGCATGTCCATGCCCGTGCACGTCCTGGCGCGCGGCTCCGAAGTCGAGGAGATCGTCAACATGGCCGCGATCGCCGTGGTCCACGCGCAGTTCGGCGTGCTGGGAATTCAGCAGTCCGCCCCCCGTACTGCGAGGCCGCCGGCGGCGTGAGACGGAACCCGTTGCATCTCATAGGGGCGGTTCGCGAACCGCCCCGGTAACAAATCACGCAGGTTTTGCAGCGGGTACCACGGTCAGCGCCGTTCTGACCGTCAATGAACAAGTCCTGAGATGCGAAGGGCATCAGACATGAGAAAAGCCCACGGTCAGGACTGGTCGTCCACCATTAAGATTGGCGGACTTTCAGCCGCGGCGACACGGGGGCTGCCCGCTTCATATCTGTCTTGAATTGATATCAGTCTTATTTTAAAGTAAGACGGGAGGTAGATGTCATGATGAAAGCCCATGTGTCCTCACGGGGACAACTCGCTCTTCCCAAAGAAGTCCGAGATCAATTGGGCCTGGGCGAGGGCGACTGCCTATCCGTGAGAGTTGAAGGTGATGAGGTGATCCTGCGGAAAGTGCTAACGGGGAATTGGAGGGAGTGGGAAGGACGCTTCAAGGGCTCCGATCTACTGGGGGATCTGGCTCGCAACCGGCGCAAGGAGTTGACGCGTGACCGCAAGCGTTCTTGACTCCTGGGCGATCATCGGCTGGCTCCAGGGTGAGGAGCCCGCCCGCGCCAAAGTGCGCGAACTTCTGGAGCAGGCTGCGCGCGGCGCGGCCACGGTCAGCATCTCGCTGATCAACGTCGGTGAAGTTTTCTACCTGATTGCCAAGCGCCACGGGGCCGCGCCCGCCGAGCGCTTCCTTGCCGACCTCGCGATGATGCCGATTCAGGCGCTTCTCCCCAATCGAAGATTGATCCTTGGTGCCGCCCGCTTGAAGAGCCGCTATCCTATTTCTTACGCGGACGCATTTGCCGTGGAAACGGCGCGGCAGCAAAATGCCATCCTGGTGACGGGCAACCCCGAACTGTGGCAACTCTCCAAACGCGAGCCCATCGAGCTCCTTTGGCTGGGCAAGAGGCGAACCCAATGATACCGGATGTGGGGCGCCACTTGCCACACGCCGCTTGGCTCTGTTCTTGACCTCGTTCGCCAATCGCCAATCGAAAATCGGCAATCGAATATTCCTTGCGCCTGCTTGCCGGTGATTGATCGAAACCCGGAAGTGGTGGAAAAAGCCCTCATGAACAAGCTGTAAGTGGCACAGGCACTCCTGCCTGTGCCGTGGCTGATGCATTCCATGCATAGTGCACAGGCAGGAGTGCCCGTGTCACTTAAGCCAGAACCGGCCACGGATAGGACGCGGTGACAGAGATGTCGCCCGCGTTCGTGGGGCGTATACATAAAAGGCGAGCTATTCGCCCCCCGCGTCAATCGCCAATCGAAAATCGGCAATCGAAAATTGCTTGCGCGCCTACTTGACGGTGATGGATAGAAACCCGGAAGCGGTAGAAAAAGCCCTCATGAACAAGCCGTCGCATGTCTTATCGAACTTGCCGAAGAAATTCACCAGGAGTTAACACCGGCTTTCCCCTAAATGGGTTGAGCACGAGGAGATCGCCGTCTCCGCTGATAATGTGGCTCGCCCGGCCACTCACTGCGAGCTCAAGGAACTTGTTATCGCTGGGGTCGCGACAATCGCTGATTTGAACATCAATCTCGACCCATTGGGATGCCCCGGCCAGCATGGCGAGAAATTGCCTTGCTTCATCTTCGGTGACGTAGGGGCGGAATTTGTCCCGAGTGAGCACCTGACTAAGTTCTGCCACGAGAGGTAAAGAGAGCAGGATGGTGCCACGGTCCAAGGCATGGTCGAAGGCGCGCCGCGACGTCGATTCGTCGGAAAGGGCGGCACTGATGAGGACGTTGGTGTCAAAGACGAAGCGCAAGCTACGCTTCTTTCAAGAGGTTTTCCAGTATCTCCGGCGTCAGGCCACGGTCGCGGGCCTTTTTGCTGAGATCGGTCATCATTTGTTTTAGAGCTGCGGGTTCCGCCATGGCCACGTCCTTCAACCAAAGGCTGAGGAGCGCCCCCATCTTCCTCTGATCGGCAGCCGGCGCAGCCTTGTATGCTCTTGCCGCTTCGCGGTCTACCTGAATGGTGATCGTCTCCGTCGCCATGCCTTTCACCTCCACCTGATTGTACCGGAGTGACTCGCAATCCACAACTGGAAGGGCGAAGGCTTCCGGAAAGCGCGGTGCGCGCCTGGTCCGTCAATCGGCAATCGAAAATCGTCAATCGAAAATTCCTTGCGCCTACTTGACGGTGATTGATCGGAATCCGGAAGCTGTGGAAAAAGCCCTCACGGACAAGCCGTGAGTGGCACAGGCACTCCTGCCTGTGGCTGGGGCTAATGCATTCCATGCATAGAACACAGGCAGGAGTGCCTGTGCCACTGAAGGCAGAACCGGCCACGGATGGGACGCGGTGACAGAGATGTTGCCCGGGTTCGTGGGGCGCCCCGATGCATCGGGGCGCTACCCGCGGAGAATAGGAATGTCAGGAGCGGGTAGCTCCATTGGCCGGGGGATTGACAAAGCGCTTTAGGGACTGTATAAAGACTCTATGAAGACTCTTACGATTACGGACGCGAAAAAAAATCTGAGCCGCTGGCTTGACGCTGCCGCCCGCGGGCAGGATATCGGGATTATCCGTGGGGCCGAAATCATTGCGCTGCGCAGGGTCGACGTGGAAGCCACCGATTACGCGCAACGCGAATACGCGGCGACCCCAGAGCAGATTGCGGCGTTTGCGGACTCGACCGATAAACGCTATCGCCGGCTCAAGCGGTCGGGGAAATTGGTGACCGTCAGTGCCGCGCAACTGAGGAACCTGCTTGAGTAAGCTTCTGTCGATTGACCCCGCGGTGTTACGACACTTACAGAACCTGCCGAAAAGCGAAAGGGCCGAGTGCCTGTTAGCACTGTGCGAGTTGCCGGAGTCCTTTGGCCGCCCCCATGTGCACAGCGGCCTGGGGATTCGTAAGTTGGGCAGCACGATCTTCGAGTGTCGCGGCAACGCTTCGTTACGCTTCATGTTTCAGGACCGGCCATCGGACCTATTTGTCTCCTTCCTGGGGAATCACGATGAGGTCAAAGCGTTGCTCCGTTCCCGCAAGTATCGCTGAAACAGCCGGCGGGCGCAGGCGTCCGGAATGCGCCGTGCTCGCCTACTGGACGGTGATGGATAGAAACCCGCGAGCGGTGGAAAAAGCCCTCATGAACAAGTCGTGAGATGTAGCACAGGCACTCCTGCCTGTGCTAGGGCCGATGCCTCCCATGCAGAGCGCACAGGCAGGAGTGCCTGTGCCACTGAAGCCAGAACCGGCCACGAATAGGACGCGGTGACAGAGATGTTGCGCGGGTTCGTGAGGCGCGTGCATCCAAACCAATGTATGCTCCACCCGCGAGCCATGTTTGGATCCTGCGCGCAGCGCTTTTGGAGTGCGGCCGCGAAGCTGCCGCTTTCCGCCTGTGGTTTATACGGAAATTGAGCAAGCCCCAGAACCCAGAAAGCGGTAGCTGCTGCGACCGCACTCCAAAAGCGGGCTGCGCCCGCAATGCAGCCAGCTTGTTGCGCGCATCTGGGGTTCAGGTCCGCGGCTTTTCCGCCTTGCACCCGTTCCCGAGTGCACGTAGATCACCGCCCTGTCACAACGGCCCGGCCTTTTCTGTACGACCGATTTCCACCCACGCCAACTCGAGAATCCAAAGGAAAGCCGCGGACCTTGGACAGCAGGTCCGCGCTACTTGCTTGTTGGACAAGCACCCGGAGCTGTTGAAGGACATCGTGTGAGGGTGCGGTGGCACAGGCACTCCTGCCTGTGCCATGGCTGATGCATTCCATGCATAGGACACAGGCAGGAGTGCCTGTGCCACCGTTAAGAAGCCAGAACAGGCCACCGATTGGACGCGGTGACAGAGATGTCGCCCGTGTTCGTGGGGCGCCCCGATGCATTGGGGCGCGACCGCGAATGTCTTCGTGTAGCGCGGACCCCCGCCTTTGGGGTCCGCGGTTCTTCCGTAGGGAAAACCACAAATCTCAAAAACAGGGGTCTGTCCTTGGGTTCGGAAGCGTGAATCGAAGGAAGAACCGCAGACCGCAAAGACGGCGGTCTGCGTTACGCTCGCTTGAATGAGATTATGTTTTCCCGCAAAGCAAGGCAGGAGGGAGAGGCCACGCTGAAAGCCCGTGCGTCCGCGCGAGGACAACTGGAATCGAGAATTATTTGCGCCATTGCTCCAGTTGCTTTCGCACTCTGTCGGCAGTAGGACTCTCGATTTTCTCGAGAATCCCGAGCGCCTCTTGTGCGCGCGCCATGGCTTCAGCGCGCTGGTCGAGCTTGTCCAACGCCAGACCTATGCCCCACAGCGCGTTGCCTTCGCCCTCCCGGTCTCCGATTTCGGTTGCGATGGCTAACCATTGCTCGTAGAACTCCTTGGCGCGGCGGTACTCGCCCAATCTGTAGGTGGCACTGCCCAGGTTGCCGAGCGCTTGGCCTTCGCCCTGCCGGTCGCCGATCTCCCTTGTAATGGCCAGCCGCTGCTCTTGGTACTCGATGGCGCGGCGGTACTCGCCCAGACTCTGGTAGGCGAGGCCCAGGTTGCCGAGCCCCCGGCCTTCGCCGAGCCGGTCGCCGATCTCCCTTGCAATGGCCAGCCGCTGCTCTTGGTACTCGATGGCGCGGCGGTACTCGCCCAAACCATAGTAGGCACTGCCCAGGTTGCCGAGCGCAATGCCTTCGCCCTGCCGGAAGCCAATCTCTCTTGTAATGGCCAAGTACTGCTCTTGGTACTCGATGGCGCGGCGGTACTCGCCCAAACTGTAGTAGGCGATGCCCAGGTTGCCAAGCGCAGCGCCTTCGCCGCGCCGGTCGCCGACCTCCCTTGCAATGGCCAGATGCTGCTCGTGGTACCCGATGGCGCGGCGGTTCTCGCCCAGACTGTAGTAGGCGAGGCCCAGGTTGCCGAGGTGCGCGCCCTCGGCGGAGCGAAGTCCCAAACGCCGGGCAGCGGCCAGGGCAGCCTCTAGCCACTGGCTACGGTCGCGCGGGTGCTGACGGAGATCGAGTAGAAGGTAGCCCGCGACGGGATAATCGCTGCACAGCCGGGCAGCTTCGTCATCCTGGCCAGCGCGGGCCGCCGCCCATGCCTGGCCCGCCTGGATATTGCCCCATTCGACGTCAAACACCGCCAGACCGCGGTCGAGTGATTCGCCCCCTTTGAGGTAAAGATCATCCGCCGCCCTAAGCAGGCTTGCATAGTGGCGGGCGTGGCGCCGCTCGGCGGTCTCGCGCTCGGCCGGCTCCAACCGGCTGCCGGCAAAATCGCGCACCAGGTCGTGCAGCCGATACCGCTTGTTCGGGTCGTCCCATTCGAGCAGGGAGTATTGCAGCAGCCGGCTGAGCACATCCTGCCCGGCATCGCCTTCCATTGCCCAAACGGCCGCGGCGGCTGCGGCGTCAAACGTGTCGGGAAAGACGGCCAACATCCGCCAGCGCTCTTGCGTCTCCGGGTCCAGCAGGCCGTAACTCAAGCCGATCGAAGCCTCAACGCTCGGGTCAAGGCCCTTGGCCTCAAGCGCCTTCAGTCGCTCTTTCTCCAGCCGCCGCCGGTAGTCGGCTGGGGAAAGGTTCACGCGCTCGGCGAGCGCCGTCGCCGCTAGCCGTAGGGCCAGCGGCAGGTAGCCGCAGAGCCGCGCAATCTCGTCAGCGTGGGCGGTGATGTCCTGGAACCGGGATGTAGCGCCGGGCTTTAGCCCGGCACCTGCCGGGCTAAAGCCCGGCGCTACAATGCCTCCGCAAGCGATGGCCAGAAGCAAATCGCGGGCATCGGCGGACGGCAAGGTGTCAAGGTTCTTCGCGTGCAATCCCGGAACCACGAAATGGAACCGTGATGTAACGAGCAGCGCCGAGCCCGCAGGCGGCACCAGCGGCGCAACCTGCGCGGCGTCGCGGGCGTTGTCCATGACCAGCAGCGCCCGCTTGCCGTTCAGCACCGAGAGGTAGATCGGTTTTAACTCGGATTCCCTCTCGGGCAGTTTCGCCTCCGGCTGAAACGCCCGGACGACATAAGCCATAGCCTCAAGCGCGGTCAAAGGTTTCTGACTCACGCCTCGCAAATCGATATAAATCTGCGCGTCGGGATAGTTAGGCGTAAGTTGCTGGGCGAGCACCAGCGCCAACGCCGTCTTGCCCACGCCCCCCTGGCCTTGCACGCCGGAGATCGTCGCTCCGCCTTGCTCGATTGCCGCCCGGAGTTCCGCGAGTTCAGCCCCGCGGCCCGTGAAATCCGCCGGCGGCGGGGGAAGCTGATGCAGCGCGGCGACGGTCACCCCTGCCCCACGGTGTTGCGCCAGGCCGGCAACGACGTGCGCGCGGAGGTCGGCAGGCGACTTAAAGAACTTCACGAAGTTCTCGGATTGCACGCGCTGCTTAAATGCCTCGAGCTTCTGGGCTGCGGCGTCCCTGTCGACGTCAACCGCCATCGCGCTGTGATCCTTGTGCATGACAAAGATCAAACGCGGGATCTTGCGCTCGACGGCACGTTGATATTCCATCTCGGTGATGGAGATTCCGTGTCCGGCGGGAATGTACCCGTAGCGGTAGGCATAGACGCCCACGTAAATGTCCGCTTCGTCGACCAAACGCAGGGAGAATCGGATGGCGTCCTTGTCGCTCGCTGGTTGATGTTCCATCATGGATGGAAACATGCCCATGTCTTCGCAGGCGGAGCGGACCTCTTCACGGTGGTCCGGCAAGTCCACGATGGTGCTGCTGATCATCACGGTTTGGCGCTCGGCCATAAGCGATGACTCCAACGCTCGGGTTCAGTTAGCGGATTATAGCGAAATCGACGATGAGATTCGTAGGGGCGATGGATGAATCGTGCCTACTGGCTCGTTTCTCGCAGGCCCGACCCGTTCGCGCCGGCCTCACTTTCCCAGCGTCGTCTCGGAAAACACGCAGGATTCCTTCCACCCGCGAATGACCCGCAGGTTACCATTTTCGAACCAGCATTGCCAGCGGGCTCTGTAGCGCGGCGGAGCCGCATCCGGACGGTTGATGGGCGCGAAGTGACCCCTCACCCGGCGGCGCATGGCCGCCACCCTCTCCCCGGAGGAGAGGGTAGTGGAATCTACCGCAACCCGATAGCGATTTAGGGCGTGCCGTCATCGGCCTGGCCGGATTCGTAAATGGTCACGACGCTTACGTGATGAATGCGCCCCGTGGAAGCCGCTGCGTTTTCGTAGAGGCGGCTTTACGCCGCCATGGCGAGGTAAACTCGCCGCTACGAAGGAGCGCAGAAGGAAGTCGGGGGCATGGAAAACAGTAGCAAGTGACGAGTGACAAGTAGCGAGTGACAGGAAAAGGCAAAACCCTTGCGGTTCAGGACCCTTTACAGCGCCACCGGACTGTTGCCCACCGCAATCTGCTCGGCGAGGAAGACCGCACCCATGCCGCCTTGACCCAGGCGGCGGACCAGCCGGAAGCGGCGCGCAAGACTCGCAGCGAGATGGGCGTCAATCTCACTCACAGCGGCAAATCCTCAATGCGGCGATTGTAGCGCCGGGCTTGAGCCCGGCATGTGCCGACCTCAAGGTCGGCGCTACAGCAGAGCCCGTCGCGCCGTCGCGCGGACAGAACTCAACGTCATCGGAGTAGGTCTGCTGGCAAGTGTGGCAGATCTTCATGGGCGCCAGTGAAACTCTCCTGTGGCGCGGATTCTAGCAGAAACATTGTTGCAAAAGCGAGCGTAGCGCGGACCTTCGTAGCGCGGACCTCCGCCTTTGAGGTCCGCGGTTCTTACGTGGCAAAAAAAACACAAATCTCAACCACAGGGGCACCCTCGGACTTGATCGCGCGAGTCGAAGTAAGAGCCACAGACCTCAAAGGCGGAGGTCTGCGCTACGCTCCTTGCTGCGCAAATTGAGCGAATGTAGCCGGGCGAGAAAGACAGCACGGCCCATACGCCCGCACTTGAAATTAATCGTTTTCCCGACGGAAGAACCGCAAATGGCAAAGACGGACACCTGCCCTCCGGTTCTGGAGCGCGAGTGTAGGGAAGAACGGCTAAGTCTATGAAAACAATACAGAGCAAACCTAATATGAGAACGGTATTTTGATGCTAACTCAATGAAAATAAACACCTTACAAGCCAACCGTTCGAGGAGTTGCGGCTAATCTTGGGCAGTTGCGGGGTATCCACAATAGAAGAGCAGGACGGGGCTGAATTTCGTTTGCATCAGTAGGATGTCAATAATCCGATCGCGGAAGCAGTAGCAAGTGGCAAGTGGAGAGTGGCGAGTGACAAGCAAGATCACCGGTTTTGGATTGTCCCAATCGAAAATCCAAAATGGCACAATGGCCCGATGATTCGATGAATCGATGTCCCGAGTCCGCCCTTGCAAATTGCCCGGCAAGGGAATATCCTGCGGCCGACTTCCAATGTGGAGGGTGCAATGGGTAAACCCAAGATGATGGTGGCAGTAGGTAATGAGGCTTCGGTTGAGAGCTTGATGACCTTGGCTTGCCAGTTATGTCAAGGCATGGATGCTGACCTGGCGGCTTTGCACGTGGTTGAGGTGCCCTATGTTACACCCTTCGAGGCGGCGGATGAAACCATCGACCATGCGGGCAAGGAAGTGCTGGCTCAAGCCCAACGCGTGGCCGAGAAATTTTCCCGGCCTCTTTCCACCGAGCTCCTGCGTGCTCGGGAAGCGGGTGAGGCGATTGTGGGTGTGGCCAAGGAACAGGGTGTGGATTTGTTGGTGATGGGCCACCACAAGCCCCATACCCACACTCTGAGCGAAACGCTGCTGGGAGGGACCGTTCGCTACGTAGCCCACCACGCGCCCTGCCGCGTCATCGTGCAAATTCCTGCGCCGGAGCACAAGTAACTCGGTGCGAGAACTGAGGAGCGCCAAGACGGCCATTGCCCATCATGATTACGGGTTGCCGCGTAACCGATACGCCATCCGATTCTGCGGCACTATTTTGTTTCCCAAGGAAACTGCCCTCGCATGAGTGATTCCCCCGGTCCCACACTCCAAGCCCAGCCCCGCAAAGGCCCGAAGACCGGTCACATTCTCGCCGGGTTAATCCTGGGAGCAACGGCCGGAGTGGCGGCGAATCTGCTGTGGGGGAAAACGGCGGCCCTCGCCAACATCGTCCGTTACGGCACCGAGCCCGCCGGGCAAATGTGGTTGCGCGCTCTGATCATGGTGGTGATCCCGCTGGTCTTCGCGCGCTTGAGCTTGGGCGTGGCGGGGCTCGGCGACCTGCACAAGCTGGGCCGCGTGGGGCTGAAGACCATGCTCTTCTTTCTCATGGTCACAACCCTCGCCGCGGTGCTGGGGCTAAGCATGGTGAATCTGGTGCGGCCCGGCGTAGGGCTTTCGCCAGAAGCTCGCGAGCGCTTGCTGGCGACTTATCAAAAGGGCGCAAGCCCCTCGAAGGAGGCCATCCAGCGCGGCCAATTTGGAATCCAGACGCTGGTCAACGTGGTGCCGCGCAATCCTTTGGCGGCCGCTGCCCAGGGTGACATGCTGGGCGTGATTTTCTTCTCCCTGGCTTTTGGCGTGGCGCTGGCGATGCTTCCTTCCGACCGCACCAAGGCCCTGGTGGATGTGCTGCGGGGGGTGGGCGACGTCATGATTGTCATCATCGATTTGGTGATGAAGCTGGCGCCGTTCGGAGTCTTCGCTCTGCTCTTCACGGTAACGGCGCGGTTCGGACTGGATTTGTTGGAGCGCCTCGGCTGGTACATCCTGACGGTAGTCGCGGGCTTGGCCATTTTCGAATTCGGGGTTTATCCGGTGCTGATCAGGGTATTCACGGGTTGGTCGCCGTGGAATTTCTTCCGCCGCGCCTGGACGGCGATTTTGACGGCCTTTTCTACCAGTTCCTCGAACGCCACGCTCCCCACCACGCTGGAAGTTTGTGAAGATTCCCTCGGATTGCCGCGGGAAGTCTGCGGCTTCGTCGTCCCCCTGGGGGCGACCATGTGCATGAACGGCACGGCGCTGTTCGAAGGCGTCACCGTCCTCTTCATTGCCCAGGTGTTCGGAATCAATCTGAGCCTTTCATCGCAGATCGTGGTGATGGTAACAGCGATTCTGATGGCGATGGGAGCCGCGGGCGTGCCCAGCGGGGCCATTCAAGTCCTGATCCTGGTGCTGGAAGCCGTGGGGATACCCGGGGAGGGAATCGCCATGGTGGTGGGCGTCGATCGCGTGCTCGACATGTGCCGCACGGTGGTAAACGTCACCGGCGATATGGTGGCCGCCACCTTCGTGGCGCGCTCGGAAGGCAAGCTGGCGCGGCCCACGTAGGGGCAAGCACTGCCCACCCCGTCGCCAACGGCGGCAGGAGATACTCATATGTTTAAAAATTATTCGCGCCCGCCCGCAATCGCCGCACTGCTGGTGGTCACCTTTTTCGGCGCCGGAGTTATTGCCCAGGAGAGTGCTACTCCGGCCAAGACTTATGAACCCGCCTTCGCGCTGGTCGAGCAATATCCTTCGCCCGTCATTGCCCGGACCTCTCCGGGCGCGGAGGACACCGAATACGGGTTCGAAGGCGGGAGTGTCATTAAGATCAAGGGAACCTATCACCTCTTTACCACGGAAATGTTGGCTGGCCAACTGGGGGTGAAGACGAGGGTCGCGCATTGGGCCAGCCCCGACCGGATTCATTGGAAGCGCATATCCACATTGTTTGCGTCGAGCGGCGATTTTACCGGCCAGGACCCGCGTGCTTCCCTTTGGGGACCGATGCCCGTTTACAACACCGAGGAGGGGCGGTGGGACCTCATTTACGTTGCCTATCGGTGCGCCCCGAGTACGAAGACCGAGTGGCGCGGCAATTACGAGGGCCGGATTTGGCGCGCGGTCTCCAAGCAGAAGGGCTACGGCGGCATTGGCGGCCCCTATGAAGACGTGGGGGTCATCCTTGAACCTGACGCCCATTCCCAACCTTGGGAGGGCTTGCAAGGAACGGACTCCTTCTTCCCTTACCAGGTGGGAAGGCGCTGGCTGGGCTTTTACGGCAGCGCCAATACGGAACACCTGCCCGTAGAGCACTGGCGCGTGGGACTGGCGGAGGCCGCGGCGCTCCCCGGCCCCTGGAAGCGCAGGGGCGAAGGGAATCCGGTGAGCCTGGAAAAGCGTTTCGCCGAGAATCCTATTGTGACCCTGCTCAAGAATGGGTATTACGTTGCGGTATATGACAATGATATTGATTATCCAAATGCTATCGGATATACATGGTCGGCCCCGGGCGACGGCGTTCACTGGGCCCCGGGTAGGCCGATCGTGGTGCAGCCCAAGGGGAGAGGCTTTTGGGCGGATAACGTCCGCACGCCACTGGGCCTGATTCCGGAGGGGCACGGCCAATACACGGTATTCTACACCGGCTATCAGAAACCCCCCGTGTCGGGGCCGCATCGTTACAGTAGTGTGGGGTTTGTGACCCTGAGGGAATCGGGTGATCGGGTGATTGGGTCATCGGGCCATTGAAAACCTTCTGACGCAGCGAATGGGTTCATCTTCTCAATCGGACTTTCAATTTTCCTTGGAATGTAAGCCTACCAGGGGGCGGCGCAGGCGGCTGCGGTCTTCGTGGCCAATCCGAACCAGTTCGAAAGTCAATTCCTGCGGCCGGGCTTCCCGCACCAGGACGCAGGCATGGATGCGACGCAGTCCCGACTGGATCTCCAAGGGGACCGTGCTCCCGGGTTTGACGTGGCACTGGCTCCGGGCCACGCCGCCGCCCAGGCTAAGTTGGGTGACGGATACTCGATGATTGCCTTGGTCCGGGTGGACCACTCCATTCAGCGGGTTGGGCAGGTTCACGCGCAGATAGCGCCGCTGGCGCAACCAAGGGGTATCGGGTACGGGATCGAGAGCGGTCAGATCCAACTCCGCAGCACTCAGCCCGCATCGGGGCAGAAAGCGTTCGGCCCACTCCGGATCGATTTTCTTAAGCGCTTGCACGGCGGTGATGCGAACTTCGCGGGCATACTTCCAGCGCCAGAATCGCCTGCCCTCGGCCAGAGGGCGAAGCAGGGATTCCGCTTTGGCTTCGCGGAGGCGGCCCAGAGCTTCAATGGCTTTGATCTGCAAGTAGGGTTGGGCCGGGTGGGAAGACTCGTTTTCCACGATGCGCATCAGCCGGGGGGTGGTGCCGAGGTCGCCCGACATTCCCAATTCGTCCACCACCTCTGGCAAGACGGCGGAGTCGAGGAGGTCATAGACCTTGTCCAGCAGGTTGCCCCGCTGGGGCGCCAAACTATTGGCCAGTTGCCGGACCACCAGATCGTGCGCCATCAGGTCCCAATCGCGGAGGCGTGGGGGAAGCAGGGCTTCCAAAACCTTGGGCCCCAGCCGGCTGAGCAGCGCAACCTTGGAAGCGGCTTCGGGCGCCGGGCGGGTCTCCAAAACTCGGCTGAGATGTGCGACCGCCTCCGGACCAACGGCCTCCACCATTTCCAGCAGCCGTTCCCACTCATCCCGGCGGGCGCAATGGTGGATACGGGTCGCGACCTGGTCGACCGTAGCGTGAGGCATCCGTCGCAGCACTTCCACCAAGCCTTCCGGAAGGCGCGGGGCGTGCACCGCTTCCTCGATGAATTCCGGCAGGGGATTGCCCACTTTGACGCGGGGCCAGAGGAGCCGCGCCAGTCCGGGCTGCCGCTGCTCCAGAACCTCCATGGCCTGAAGCGCTTCATGGACGGCGGGATATTGCCGGCGAGCCGCGGCTTCGTGACTGAAGCGCACGAAGGAGGCTCCCAGCAGAGTTTGCAAGTCAGCGTTTCCTTCCCGGCCCAACGCTTCGCCCATGTGATGCAGGCTGGATTTCAGCAACGAGTTGTTGGCCCGGGAAAAAAGATCGGCCATTTCCGCCAAGCCCGTCGAAGCTTTTCGTCGGGCATCCACCTCGGAGGTGTACACGCACTGGGCGTAGTTATCTAATATGGCGCGCGCTGAGTCCGCATCGCCGTGCTCGAGCAACTCTTCTACAAATTGGCGAATGTTTCGTGGCGGGACAGCCCAGGCCTCAGGGGACAGGAGCATCTTGCGCTTGGCGCGGTCCGGCACGCGAGCCCAGAATTGCCGGTCCAGGATGTCGGTATGAGATTCCACTTCCATGCCGGCGCGCCCCATTTTTTCTTCATGCACTTGCAGGATTTGCCGCAGCGCCCCGATTTCGCGCTTGAATCGGTCAAGAAGTTCGACGACGGCGTTGGTTTTAACGTCGCCTTGTTCGTATCGTTCCAGCGCAAAGCGCACGGCTACCCGTTCAGCGAGTTGTAGGAGCAGTGGGTCGTCTGGCCTGGGGGGCTCATTTTGCGAGTTCAGACTCATCAGCGCTTGCGCCAGTGCCGCCTGACCGGGCGGGGGCAAATGGTGGAGGTCCTTTTCGACGGCGCTGATTTGCTCGGTTGAATCCGGGTGGTCTGCTGTCTTGCCAAGCTGCGATAGCCATCGCAAAACCTTGAAGACATCGTCCTCTTGCGGAGGCTGATCCGGTATTGCCGGCGTGCCCGTGCCGGCGGCGCCGCTGGCGGGGCCGCCGGGATGGCTCCGGGCACCCTCTGCCGCCGCAATGAGCTGCAGCAGCCGCTGTGGGTCCTGGAGCAAGGCTTGCAACTTCTGCGCATCCGCTCCCAGAGAGCGGGCGGCGAGTTGCGCTGCCAAGCCCGCATCGCCCAGGGAAGAATCTTGAGCGACAAACCGCACTTCATTCACCCGGATCGCCGCTTTATCTCCTCCCAGGACGGCTTTCAATTCCGTCGCCAACGGCCCGGCCTTGGGCGAGCGCGACGAAAAGACGCGCACAAAACGCCAAAAATCGTCGACCGTGACTCGAAGAGAAAAGTTGATGCTAGCAAGGCCGGCGGAGGTGAGCAACTGGGCAAAGCTGCGGTCGGTAGGACGCTTTTCCAGAGGAATTCCATCCAGCAGAACCTGGCTGCCTGAAACTCCCATGAGCAGGCCTGCTTCCCCGGAAAATTTTAGGGCCGTGTGGAGATCATCCCAGGCAATCCCCAGCAGGGTGGTGGTTCGCTCGTGCTCCGCTCCGTAGAGGCGTACGGTTTTCAGGAGGAGGTTGAGACTGCGGGCGAAATTTCGAGCCGCAACGAGATTGGATGCGTCTTCCATGTTCCCTTCACCAATTGCCGCTCCGCCGCATATCGTCTGAGCCCGGCACGGCTCAGTAGTTCTTAAGTACCATGACTGGAAGCGTATTCCTACAGTACGAAGGTACTACAAACTCATCCGGCGTGCTACTGGCTAGCGCTCGGACTCAGAAGTTTGCTAACCAAGCCGTGGTTTAGCGCCGGGTGTTAGCCACCCGCGACACCCTGCTGCGCAGGGGAGAGAGAACATCCGTGGCTTGGGTCCGGTTCGCGGCAAGTGGATGTATACTCTCCACCGCCCGAGGTCCCGAAAAACGTTAGGCATTTTGAAGGCCAAAACCCGCTATGAGCCCGCAGAAGCACATTTCCTTAAGGAGGTGTTACGTGAACGAGCATACCGAGCGACGCGCCCTGCGCATGTTTGCCCTATGGCTGGCCGTCCTGATTTCTTTTTTCCCTTACGCCAAGGCCGCCCCTAAAGTGGTTTGGCAGATCGGTACCTTCAATGACTCTTCCCAAGAATTCAATTATGGCAAACCGGGGCCTCCGTTCTTCGGCGAACGCTATCCTAAAGAATTGCTTTATATCGTTGGCAAGAGCACCGATTGGCCCGCCCGCCAGTTAGGGTCCGCTATTTTCCAGCCCGGAGGCCACCCTCGTCCTTACACCATTCAGTTTGATTTGGACGAGATTCCTCAAGGCGTTTATACCCTTAAGGTTGGTCTCCTGTCTGAAAATTCCTGCGTGGGGCAGTTGCAGATTGAAATCAACGGCCACGTGGGTCTCTACTATCAACACCCCAAGCTCTCCTACAACGGGGGCGATCGGGAGATGATTGTAAGCCCCATCGCCGCTACGGATACCATCCTGGTCGACATTCCCGCGAAGTTTCTTCAGAAGGGCGTCAACAAATTCGTTCTGACGGCCGTGGACGAGCCGTCCGAGGCGGTGGGTGAAGTCCACTCGGCCCTGGTCTACGACGCGTTGGAGCTGGACGACGATTCCGCGCGGAAATTCGTCCCTGATGAGATGACCACGGAGGTTGTGCCCACGGTTTTCTACGTGCGCCAGGAAAGCGGCCTGCAAGAGTTGGTTGACGTCTTTGTGCGCCACAATGCGGCCGTGCAGCACGGCCAAGTCAGCCTGACCGTGGCAGGGCAGACATTCAGCGAGGAGATGCCGGCGAGGGGATTCGGTGAGCACCGGTCGGAATTTTCCGTGCCGGAATTCGCCGCCGAAACCAAAGCCGTGGTGACGGTGAAAACGGATGGCCACACGCGCCGTTTTCCTGTCGAGCTCACGCCCGCGAGGAAGTGGAACCTGCTCGTCGTCCCGCACGTGCACGTGGACGTAGGATATTCGGACTATCAGGAAAAGGTGGCGGAGATTCAATCGCGCGAACTGGATGAAGCCATGGACTTCATCCACGAGCATTCGGCGTTTCGCTTCAGCCCCGATGGATACTGGAGCGTGCGGCAATATATGGCCGGCCGCAGCGAGGCCCGGCAGCAACAGCTTATCCAGATGGTGCGAGATAAAAAGATTTTCGTTCCCACGGTGGAAGCGAGCCTCCTCACCGGCTTTCCCAGCCTCGAGACCTTGATTCGCTCGCTCTACCCGGCCTTTGAATTCCATCAGAAGTACGGTGGGGACGCTGACTACGCCAACATCACCGATGTGCCGTCTTACTCCTGGTCGTATGCGTCGGTGATGGCCGCCGCGGGTTTGAAATACTTCGCCTCCGGTTGCGACAATGACAATGGACCTATCCTTCTATACAGCCGGCTAAATGAGAAGTCTCCCTTTTGGTGGGTGGGGCCGGATGGCGGCAAGATTCTGATGTGGTACTCGTGGGTCTATTCGCAGTTGAGCGTTTTGTTTGGGGGGTACCAGGGCCGCGTCGCCAGCGCGCGCGAATCCTTGCCGGTTTTCCTTCAGGCCTATTCGCGCCCGGAATACAAAGCCGACTCGATATTGGTTTACGGATCGCAATCAGAGAATACTGACCTGAATCCCCGGCAAGCGACGGAGCTGGATGATTGGAACAAAGTCTATGCCTATCCTCACTTCGAATACTCGGGTTTTGGCGATGCCATCAGCACCATCGCGCGGCAATTCGGCGATTCCATTCCCGTGGTGCGAGGCGATGGCGGGCCTTATTGGGAATACGGGATCGAATCGACCGCCCGCTCCGCCGCCATTGACCGCGAGGCCGAGCAGCGCGCCCAGGCCGCGGAGATATTCTCCACGGTCGGTAGCTTGGTGAATCCTTCCCTGAGGGCCGAACCTGAAGCCCTCAAGCGGCTGTGGAACAACATGGTTCTTTACGCCGAACATACCTGGGGCGCTGACCGCAGTGTTTCCGATCCGCAGAGCCAGGAAACGCGGGACCAATTGGCCGTGAAGGAGGCTTTTGCCACCGATGCAAGTCGGGACGTCAACTACGTGCTTCGGCGCGGGCTCGCCGGGCTGGCCGAATCGATTTACGATCCCAAGGGCACCCTTCTGGTGTTCAATCCCCTAAGCTGGCAGCGCTCCAGTCTGGTGGAAATGGACTTGGACAAGGGGCGGGAACTCGTGGACCTCGTGACCCATCGGACGGCGCCCTACGAGATTCTCTCTACCGGCGAGTCCTACCGGCGCATCCGCTTCCTGGCCCAAGACGTGCCCCCCGTCGGTTACAAAGCTTACGAGTTGAAACAAACCAAGGAGGAGCCGCCCGCTCCGCCTGCGGCCGCAGGGGAAACGATAGAGAATCAGTACTACCGGGTCGCCCTGGACGCTGCCAGCGGCGCCGTGCGGAGCATTTTCGATAAGGATCTGAACAAGGAGTTGATAAATGCTTCCAGCCCCTACTGGTTCGATCAGTACGTCTACGTCACGGGTGGCGACAAGAGCCCCAATCGGATTTTGGAATTCAGCCCAGCTTGGCCGATTCCTGAACTCACCCCCCACGGTGCCAGCGGCGGAAAAATCGTCTCCATAACCCACGAGCCTTTTGGAATGGTAGCGCGCCTGGAAAGCACGGGTGTGAATACCCCCGCGATTCGGACGGAAGTAATCCTGTTTGATGGCCAGAAAAAGATCGGCTTTGTCAACCACGTACACAAGAAAGAAGTCTATACCAAGGAAGGCATATACTTCGCATTTCCCCTGGCCATGGACCAGCCGCAGTTCCGGTATGAAATCCAGAACGGGGTTGTGAATCCGGCGCGCGATCAAATGCCGGGAGCGGGGAAGGAATGGTTTTCCGTGCAACATTGGGTGGCGGCGGATCAAGACGGCGTGACGGCAGCGCTGGTGCCCGTCGATGCCCCGCTGGTGACTTTGGGCGATATTATCCGCGGCACATGGCCGAGGGAATTTGGCCGGCGCAGCGGTACGATTTTCTCCCAGGTGATGAACAATTACTATTTCACGAATTATGCCGCAGGGCAGGGAGGCGACTTCACTTTTCGCTACGTGTTCACGAGCGGCGGCAACCTTCAACCAAGTGACCTCAGCCGGCTGGGCCGCGAGGAAATGTCTCCGCTGGAAATCGACCAAATCACCTCGCAGGACAAGGCCATCAATTCCCCTCGGCCCTTGGCCGCGGCGCAGGGAAGCTTCCTGAACGTCGACCAACCGGGTGTGGTGCTGGTGACCTGGAAGAATGCTGAGGACGGGGATGGAACGGTTCTGCGCTTTCTCGAGGTCGCCGGCAAGCCCGCTGAAGTCACTGTTGAAACACCTCTGCTGGATGTGAAGGCGGCGTGGATGGCGGACGCGCTGGAACGGAAGCAAGGCCAGCTCGCAACCACCTCGCACGGTTTCCGATTCTCGGTCAAGCCCTTCCAGATTGTCACCGTGCGTCTGCAAGGAGCGGAAAACAGTAGGCGGTAGGCAGAAAGCAGCACCGCCACCGGCCGGTGCCGGATTGAATAGTCTGTGACTCGCAGTTTCGTCGGCCGTTTAGAATCAGAAGGTTGCCATGTAGTCACAGGCCAGCGAACGGGAAGCCACGGTCAATCGTACTCTGATTGACCGTGAGCCTTTACCCATGACTACAATCTCACGATTAGGTCGCCGCGGCTGACAGTGCGCCGATCTTACTGCCGGGAGCCTCCTTCCCGCCCGCGATGCCTTCGCCGTCAAAGGAAGAACAGTCAGAACTGCACTGACTGTGGCTACCCCCTGAGGAAATTGGATGCTAGACAATTGCCTCAGGCAAGCAAAGGACATAGACCTTTGGTGGAAAGAGCTCGGGCCGTAGAAACCGCGGGGTGGCGCGTCTGGGTCGCACAACCTCAGGCGCCGCTCGAACAGGAATCTCTGCGCTTATAACTTCCCACGTTGCGCAATTCGATCACGACGTAGGGGCAGGCCTCGCGCCTGCCCTCCGAAAGGGCACCCACGAGGGGTGCCCCTACCATTCTTGGTTCGGCGGCAATGTACAGAGAGGGGACGGCAAGCCGTCCCCCTGCTGCCAAAGGCCTTGCGGACATCGGGGTCTAGGAGAACGAGATTCGTACCGGCGAGGTAGTGCAGGGCCTTCCTACGGGTAGTAAATTCAGGCCCCAAACCTCAAAAATTCCACCTGTTTGCGGGCATTTCGTCCGCTTCTGCCTTTCTTATGGATGGGTTATTGCTAGGCTATTATACGGAGAACTATTTCGGGGTGGAAACGCGCACCACAGCTAATTGTCAGACGCCAAGTGTCAGATGCCAGGATTGACGATGGACGATTTGCGATTGCTGAAACTGAACGCTGATAGCTGATTGCTGATGGCTCACCTGGATGAAAAAAGCGGTGCTCATGCAAAGGATGGAAGATTCCAGCCTGCGCCCATTGTGGCGGCTCACGAATATGCTTTTCAGGGTCCGAACGGGGCCCTGCCCTTAGAGATGTTAAAAATGAAGGAACCACCGGGGATGTGTATGAAAACAAAGGAGACGATGACAAATTGTCCAGCTAAAAACACGACTTTTACACGAAAATGCAGCAACTGCGCGATAATCGACAACAATCGGTCGGGTTTTTTGTCCTAAAATGCATGGATTACGCGATAATTCGGGGCGAAGGTGGAGCCAAAATCGGTTCATGGGCTCATCGGCTCATCAATCCATCGGCTGAGCACGGAGTTGGCTTTAGGTGGCCCGATGATCCGATGGCCCGATGGCCCGATCATTTGATGGCCCAATCCATGGATGGCTGGCCCTCCAACTGCTAGGTAATAACAGTTCGGCGTGAGGAAAAATCCGGACAAAAAGGAATGACCCATGGAAATTCGTCGCAAAGATGCTTTGGACTATCACCGGCAAGGCCGGAAGGGCAAAATCGAAGTGACGCCCACCAAACCTTGCCGCACCCAACGGGATTTAAGTCTGGCCTATACGCCCGGCGTTGCCGAGCCTTGCAAGGAAATTGAAAAGAACCCCGAGCTGGCCTTTGAATACACCGCGCGCGGGAACTTGGTGGCGGTGGTCTCCAACGGTACAGCCGTTTTGGGCTTGGGCAACATCGGAGCGCTGGCCGGCAAGCCGGTCATGGAAGGCAAAGGCGTCCTCTTCAAGCGCTTCGCCGATATTGATGTCTTTGATTTGGAAGTCGGCTCGGAAAACCCGGAAGACGTCATCAGATTCTGCCAGCTCCTCGAGCCCACCTGCGGCGGGATTAACCTGGAAGACATCAAAGCGCCGGAATGTTTCTACATCGAGGAAACGCTGCGCAGCACCATGTCCATTCCGGTGTTTCACGACGACCAGCACGGCACCGCCATTATTTCCGGCGCCGCGCTCCTGAACGCCATCGAGATCACGGGCAAGGACATCAGCAAGGTCCGACTGGTCGTCAACGGCGCCGGCGCGGCCGGCATCTCTTGTGCGGAACATTACATCCGCCTGGGCGTGCGGCGCGAGAACATCCTCCTCTGCGACACGAAGGGTGTGGTCTACAAAGGCCGCGTGGAGAATATGAACCCCTACAAGGCGCGCTTCGCGGTGAAGACCGAACGGCGCACCCTGGCCGACGCCCTCAAGGGTGCGGATGTTTTCCTGGGCCTTTCCATCGGCAAGTGCGTCACGCCGGAGATGCTCTGCTCCATGGCGGATCACCCGGTGGTGTTCGCCATGGCCAACCCGGTTCCCGAAATCAGTTACGACGAGGCCAAGGCCGCGCGGCCGGACGCCATTGTGGCCACGGGCCGCTCCGACTTCCCCAATCAGGTCAACAATGTTTTGGGCTTCCCGTCGATTTTCCGCGGGGCGCTGGACGTGCGGGCGCGGGCGATCAACGAAGAAATGAAGGTCGCCGCCACGCACGCGCTGGCCGCCTTAGCCAAAGAGGATGTGCCGGACTCCGTGCTGCGGGCCTACGGTTTGGGCCGGCTGCAATTTGGGCCGGAATACATTATCCCCAAGCCTTTCGACCCTCGCGTGCTGATTTGGGAGTCGTCCGCGGTGGCCGAAGCCGCCATGCGCACCGGTGTGGCGCAGGTGCAAATCGATCTCGCCGCCTACCGCGACGAACTGGCCCGCCGCCTGGGCCGCACCTACGAAGTCATGCAGAACTTGCGCCACCGCGCCCAGGCTGCGCCCAAGCGCATCGTCTTCTCCGAGGGAGAGCATGACAAGGTGTTGCGCGCGAGCCACGTGATCATCGAGGAGCGCATCGCCTACCCGATCCTCCTCGGCCGTCCCGAGGTCATCGGAAATCGCCTCAAGGAGCTGGGGTTTGAGGACATGTGCCCGAACGTAATTGACCCGGCGCACTCCCCTCACTTTGAAGCGTATGTGCAGGAATTCTATAACTTGCGGCGCCGGGGTGGCGTGACCCTGAGCCTGGCCCGCGAGCAGATGCTGAATCCCAATTACTTCGGCGCCATGATGGTGCACATGGGAGATGCGGACGGTTTTGTAGCAGGCGTCAGCCAGAATTATCCTGACACCATCCGGCCCGCCCTGCAAATCATCAAAACCCGGTCTGATGTACACCGTGTCGCCGGTGTTTTCGTCATCGTCACCAAGAAAGACGTCTACTTCTTCGCCGACACCCACGTCAACATCGATCCTACGGCCGGGGACCTGGCGGAAATTGCCCTGCTGGCCGCCGAGGTGGCCCGCGAATTCGATATCGAGCCACGCGTGGCCATGCTTTCCTTCTCCAACTTCGGCAGCACGAATCACCCGCTGGCCCAAAAGATGCGGCGGGCGGCGGAATTGGTCTTGCAAAGAAATCCCGAGCTGATGGTGGACGGAGAAATGATGGCAGACACGGCGTTGGTGCCGGAAATCATTAAGGAAGAGTATCCGTTCTCCCAGCTCAAGGGCGGCGCCACCGTGCTGGTCTTCCCGGACCTCGCGGCCGCCAACATTGCCTACAAAATGATGATGTGCATCGGCGGCGCGGAATCCCTGGGGCCGATTCTCGTGGGGCTTTCGAAACCCGTGCACGTGCTCCAGCGCGGCGCCACGGTGGAAGAAATCGTCAACATGGCCGCCATCGCCGTCGTCGACGCCCAGAAAATCAGCATGCAACACCAAGGGGTGCCTCGCGTTCACGCGGCGTGAGGGAATCCGAATGCGGCGAGAAATCCGGGCGAGGAACGCAAGGTGTTCTCATCGGGCGTGGATGCGGGGCACTGAGAACCATGTCGTGGCGATCCCGGAAGACAGGATGGGCAGGACAGGCATCGTTTCATGGGAGACCATTCAATGAAAGAGATCGCAGCGCCAAAGGGTGGAGACAGATCCACGCGTCGTGATTTCATGAAGACGGCAGCAACGGCGGTGATGGGCGCTGAGTGCGAAAGGCTGTTTGCGCCGGCCACCCTGGAAGCTGCAAAGGCGCCCTTGAGCGCGGCTCTGCCGCAAAAACCCTATCCGCGCCGCGTCATCAGTTGGTGGTCCACCATCAACGACCTGGAGTGGCCGTCCCGCGCGGTCCGCGACAGGATTCAGCGCCGGTCTGACCAGATGGCGGCTGCAAAGATTGATGCGGCCATCCAATTCGGATTTCACTACCGCTTTGATTTTGCTTGGAATTTCGCCAATCTCCACGGCTATTTGGCGGATGTCGTCACCGCCTTGCATGACCGGAATATTCAATTCATGGATCACTTCTCCTGCAACGTCATTGCCCGCCCGCGCACCCCCGCAGACGTTCTGGGATTCCATACGCACGAGCGGCATTGCGTGAACTTGTATCCTGACGCCGTGGCGGCGCCGGAAGCCGGCTATGCGGGACATCGCTTTAACGATTTGCGTGAAACCCTGATCGCCTCGGGTGAGCCGACCTATATCCAAATGTATGCCGGCGAATGCCTCTGTCACAACAACCCGGACTTCCTGGCCATGCATCGGGCCTATTTGCAACGGCTCTTCCAGGATGTGCCACTGGATGGATTGCAGCAGGACGACATGGCTTTTTATGGGTCGTTCGCTACGTGCGGCTGCCGCTACTGCCGGGAAAAATTCCGCCGGCAGTTTGGGCGCGAACTGCCGCCGTTGTCGGATCGCGAATTCTGGGGCGACACCTCCGGCCGCCCTGCTGATTGGGGGAACTACAGCAATCCGGCCTTCCGCGATTGGGTCCGCCTGCGTTATCAATCCAACGCCGACCATTTGAAGATGGTTCGCGAAACCATCGGGCCGGACAAAATCCTGATGACTTGCTGTAGCAGCAGCGGCCCGCTGAGATTGAACGGCATGGGCTTGTCAGCGGAAGAGTGGACTGATGAAGTGGACTGGATCATGTTGGAAAACGTCGGCCTCTCGCCGAAATCGGTCCAGTGGCAGGGAGTCGAACCGGAAGCGATGCTGCACAAAGGCATTGCGGCGTCGAAATCGCCCGCCGGCGCCCCCGCTATCACCACCAGCTATATCACTTTCCCCGATGGCGCCTACCTGGGCTGGGCCATCGCGCGTTTTTGGGGTGTCGGCAACTGGGCCAGCACCTTGTGGGGCCGTATGCCGGTCGACCCGCCGGGCGCAAAGGAAGAGGCCGAACTCATTCTGCCTTACAACCAATGGGAAACGGCCCACGCTCTCGAAGCTCCGGGGCGCGACGTGATCGATCTTCAACTCGCCTTTATCCGCGCCTCCCGCGATAACGGCTGGCGCGATGCGCAGGGACGCGAAAGCTGGGACCGCATTCGCCGCTGGGCGGAGTATCTGACGAAAAACAATGTGGGCTACGAGATTGTGACCACGCGCAAACTGGAGGCCGGCTCTCCGAAGCTGTCCACTTCCCTGCCTTTGGTGCTCGATGGTTGCGCGCATGTGAGTGACCGCGTGGGCCAAGCCCTTCGCGACTTCGTCACCCGCGGCGGACGGCTCTGGGTGGCGCCGCCGCTCGGCGATCACAATGAACTCGCCCAGCCCCGCGTGAAGTCTCTGCTGGAAATCCTTATGCAAGATAAAATCCTTCAGGAACGGATTTTGGTGATTGATCCCGAGTTGGGGCCAGCCATTCTGGCGGAGCTCGCGCGCAAGGAACAATTTGCGCCACGGATCCGTCAAATCAGCGGCCCCACCGGATGGTCGGCCCGCTTGCGCCTCCATGGGCAGCGTTTGTGCCTCCATCTGCTGAACGCGAATTTGCAAGGGGAACCCCATCCCACTATCGTAGGAGGCCGGGGCGAGAAGATCCTTTATCGGATTAATACCGAACCGGCTCGTGAACCGCTGGTCCTGGAAGTGAATTGCAGCGGCCTTCCTATGCTGTATGACGCGACGCTGGAAAGCCCGGATTTACAGGGCTCCCGCGATGTTGTCGTCCAATCCGACAAGATCGGCCTCATGCAACTATCCATCAACCTGGAAGGCGTGCGGCTCTACGCCATGGTGGCGGGGCAGTAGACGGGATACGGTAGACAGTATACCGGCGTGCGGTTTCGGGGCATCCTCCCTGTCTACCGTCTATTGTATACCGTCTACCGTTCCTCATTTATGGCGATTGATGATGCCGCGGCAGGTGCGCGCGCCACAGCGGCAGCGCATGGTTTCATCCGTGTGGTCGTAATTGTAATCGATGGTCAATTCCTCGCCCCTGCGAATCGCGCGCAGACTCATGTAGATAATATGACCCTTCATAATGCGCGAAACTAAATTGGGCTGGCAGGAGTGATTAACCAGCTCCGCCCCGGAACCTCCCACTCCGCCGTCGAGCGTCCAGCGATCATCAAGGACAAACAGGTAGGGCGTCTTCCCGCGCCGCTTTGCCTCACGAGGTCCGATTTTCTCGCCTCGATACTCCATCACCTTGCGGTTGGCCGGAATGTTCTCGGCCGCGTAAACGCCCCAGCGGTGAATCTTGGACTCGGCGGCCCGAAGTCGATAACAGCAATACTGGGGATCAATGACCGGAGCAACCGCCGTACCGTTCTTAGACTTGGCCATAGAGCAAAAACGTAGCGCCTCCTTGCTGAATTGTGACCCTTTCACCCTATCATACCAAGGGCCGCCAGGTTCACGAACAATTCCGCCCTCCCTACTTGGCTCAGCGTGAGCTTTTGCGAAGCCACCAGAACCCTCAGCCTCACGCCTTCCACACGACCTCCCAAGAAGTGGCACTGGGGGTCACGAGAAGGATTTCACCTTGCCGGCGGACTTCCGCGCCGGTGATCTTGGAGAACCGCCAGCCGCTGCCCAGGGTCGCGGGTATATGAACATTCGCCGGTGCCGGTCCAGTGCCTCGCTGGAACTTCAAGCGCCAGCCATCGCGGCCATCGAGCGATTCGAGGCTCAGATCGATCCGGCCGAAACGCGTGGGGGATTGGGCCACGCTCATTGGCTCCGCGCTTGCCAGCTCGAAATCGCCTACGCCTGTGAGCAGACGCAGATCGCGGCCGTCTTCGAGCGCCAGCATGTGGCGCAGGTAAAGCACGCACTCCGCGCTCGCCCAATTGTGGGGCATGTCGCCGACGTAGTCCGCCGTCAGGCTTCCGCGCACGGGTTGCTCCTCGCGCCAGCAATACAGCGGCGAGGCGTGGTTGAGGTAGCCCGTGAAGGTCGAGCGGGCCCAGTCCGCCAGTCCAGCCCATAAATAGACATGGGCCACGAAACCCGCGTTGTAATTCCAAACTCCCCCGTGCGGCAGCCAGCCCGTTTCCGCGGGAATGTCTTCCTGGGTGCAGGCCTGCATCAAGCGGATATGACCCTGCACAATCGGATCGTCCTTGGCAAACACCAGGCCCGGATAGATCGCGTGGGATAGCGCCCATTGCGCCCCTTGGGGCCGAGGCCGGTCCCATTCGTTGGGCGCCGACCACAGAGGGTCTTCCTTCACCAACATGGGCAGGTACTCGAACCCATCAGGGTAACGGCGCATCTCCTGACGAGCGGCGGTAAAAAGCGCCGAGCGTAATTCGGCGTAGAGTTGCTTGGCGCCACCCGGGTCCGGCAGACCAAGCCGTTCCGTGGCCTCCGTGACCGCTTTCAATCCCGCCAGAGCCCAGACGGTGTTGGTGAATTCCGAATGAGTGCCTCCCAGCCCGCCGTCACCCACCCCCGGCGCCAGCAGCCCGTAGCGGCCATTGACGCTGCCGTCGGTCTTGGCTTCATCCCGCTTGGCTTCGAGAAATCTTACCGCGCGCGCCACGTTCGGCTGCATGGAGCGGAAATAGCTCCAATCCTGGCTGAGCTCGGCCTGCCGCACCAAGGTGAACATGGCGATGCCGGTGTCCTTCCACATCCCATGCCCGCCACCCGCGAGCAAGCCGCCGCTGGCCTCCTGGTGCTGCCATGTGGCTTCCAATCCCTCCTGCGCGGCTGCGTCGTAACCCAAGTAGCGGGCGGCCTCCAGAAGGAAGTTGCCGTCGACCACCCACAGGCCGCGGTAAACCGTGGGCCCCACTTGAAACGTCAGCTTGCCGGCTTTCACCTCGCGGGCCTGCTGGATGTTCCGCGCGCAAGCCACCAAAAACTCGCCGTGCCGACCAGGAAGCTTGAGCGAGACCTTTCCGTCAAAGGCTTTCCAGTTCTGCCAGTACTCTCGCGCCTCCGCCAGCAATGGATCGGGATGAGCAAGCCCGTCCTTCAGCTTTTCCACCTCCTGCCCTTCCTGGGGAAAGCGCAAGAAACAACGGAACGGCTGGCCCGCAGAAATGACGGCGGCCTCCAATCTGTACGTTAATTGCACTCCGCCAACCTGGGCACGCGAAAAGGACTTATCGCTCAGCAGAAACGGTGGCCCTTTCTCATTGTCCAAGCGCAGGACGGCGCCTTCCGAAGTGCTCTGTAGTTTTACCTCACGTTTGGTTTGCAGAATCACCAGCGGAACCGCAGCAACCTGGTGCTCGACGCGAGGTTCAACCTCCAGAACCACATTATCAACGCGGCCTTCACCTGCGCGTTGTGTAGCGAAGGTCGTGATGTGCAGAAAAGCCTCCGCGCGGTCGAGGCGCGTATGAACAATGGGAACACCCGGAGCTTCCAGCCCCTGCCCGCCCACTTGGTTGTCTTCCATCCCCTCGAAGGAAAATTCCACCACTTCAGGAAAGTAAGCAATCCCGCCGCCTTGGCCCGGGTGGCCGTAGCGCAGCTCGCCGCGCTGGCCAATCAGGCTCTTGTAATGATCGTCCGGGTAGCAGTAGGCCGTCTGCCAGGAAAGCGGCGAGTAGCGGAAGTCGATGGCCGTCGAGGTGCTCTCGCTCTCCGCGCTCGGAGTTTTGCCCTCTGCCTCTGGCGCGGGCGGGCTTGATGCGCTGGCCAGAATCGGCGATGAGCCGGCCACGGCGGCGGTCCCCAACCCTACGCTTACATCGTGAAGGAATCTACGTCGTGTTGATTCGGTCATAGTTTACTCTCCTGCGAGGGAAGAGTGGATCTGCCAGCAGATTTCCAAAGCGGTCCTTGTGGCCGTCATCATAAGGCGCACCAGTATACGGCGAATCGCGCTGCCTCGCACACGATTCGCCGGGATTTCTCACCTTGAGTGATCGGGTCATCGGGGCATCGGGTGATTGAGTGATTTGTGATTTGCGATTTGCGATTTTCGAAATCAGCACGTTGATTCATCTTCCGTTCACATGGACTCCGATGCCCACAAGGCCTTCCACCGTAGGGGGAGTCGCCGTGGCGACCCGCCCCCTGATTCCGCATTCACTATGCGGAACGCCGGGCAGGACAAGCCCGGCATCTCGTGATTGCATTCACCCATTCGAACGGCGAACGTGGCATGGGCATCCTGCCCATGCGCACGGGCAGGATGCCCGTGCCATCTGCGATGACCCGGAGGTAGCCACGGCCAATTCGTTTTGGGAATGGACCGTGGGTTCGTCATCGCAGGAAACGCCCACGATTCCAAAAGCAGCGACTGGTGGCTACTCGCTTAAAGGCGTGCTAAACTTTATTGACGGACCCCGGAGGGAGGTTGAAATCATGCCGAGCCTTTTGATCCATAGGGCCACTGAGCTCAGAACCGAGACTCGCGCCGCTCTGGAAGCGGAGTTGGGACGCTCTCTTCAAGACGACGAGGAAGTAAGCATCATGACCTTTGTCCCCCACCCTGCCCCCACGGGAGAAGCTCACACGGAAGCCGGGCGCAATTTGCTGGACCACTTCCATCGGATTGACCAAAAACTAAAGGGCGTATCTCCGGAAGAAACGGAAGAGGCCCTTGACGAGGCCATTCGCAACGTGCGTCCCGGATATCGGGAACGCGAGTGAGAATTGGCATTTGGATTATCTGGCCCGTGTTTCCACCCTCGTCCATCCCCTACCCGTGCCGGAGAAGCTGATGAGAGATCCAGGGGACGAACCCGTGCTCGGCACCGCTCTGGCAGGAAACGCCGACGTCATCTGTACCCGGGATGCTGATTTCTACACGGAAGAAGTGCGACGTTTCAGCGCCGCGCGGGGTATTCAAATATTGTCCGATCTGGAATTGCTTCGCGCGCTCCGAATCTAAGGGTGAGGTAATCCTTTATGCCGAACGCCGGGTAGGGCAAGCCCGGCATCTCGTGATTGCATTCACCCGTTCGAACGGCGACTGAGGTTGTGTGACCCGGAGGTGGCCACGGCCAATTCGTCTTGGGAATTGACCGTGGGTTTGTCATCGAAGGGAAAGCCCACGGGCACGAATGCAGTGCGTGACTACCTGCTATAATAAGCCTGAAACGGTGGAAATGAGGTCAACGGCTGAAAGGGTGGTGGAAACGATGTTAACGGCTGAAGAACGGCATTTATTAGCTTCGGCGAGCAGGCCCGGCTTCATCCGGGTTCTGCCAACGAACGTAGTTATGGCTGGCGCGGCTTTTGCTGTTGAAGGCGATCCTTCTGTGGCGGAGGCTTACGTCGAGGCGGTGGAATCGCTCGTAAGGCTTGGCATGGCCAAACGGTTCGCCGAAGGCTACTACCCCGTAACCCCCCAAGGATTAGAAGAGGCCGGGAGGCTTCCCGCAGAGATTTGGCAAGAAGCGCATCGGAGATTTGCAGGTCGAATCGAGTTCCGATTTTAAGTGACACCGGCACCTAAGAAACATTGGGCGGTTAGGAGGAATGTGTTCTCTACGGAAGAAGAAACCTTTTCGCTCTTCAGAAAATGGAACACCGAAAAACTACCAATGCGGTTTGTGTTCACGCCTTCTTATGGAGGTGGTATTTTCTCAGGAACCATTGCAGAGGTAACTCGGACTACGGTGCGGCTAACCGGGGCTGGCTTCGAGCTTACGCTTTCTCTCCTTGGCGCACGCTTTGAATACGATGAGTCAAGGGAAGCGCCAGGGCCACTCCGCGATTTAGAATACGTAGCTCGCGTCATCGTTGTTTTTCCTTCAGGCGATAGGATTGGTTTCTTTGAACTTCCCACTTAGCTATGGACAGGCGGATTTCTTGTTCGCTGGTGAGCGAGCAGCGCGCACCTGTTTTGGTGGTCCGCGGCCCTTGGGCGTGGTCGGCGAAAAGAGCCGCAGATCTCGACAAACAGGTCTACGCTACTTGCTTCACAGAGCAGAGATCTTATATTCCAAGCATAGCTTTGATCTTGGAATCGATTTGCTCTGATTTCGCCGCCAATGCTGCCACTTCATCTGTGGGCACCTTCCTTATGCCATTCGGTGTTACTTCCACGAGCTCTAAACCGCCAACGTAAGTTGGATTTTGAGTGGCACCCATGCGTATGAAATGGGTGGCTAAGAGTCTTACGTCTTTCAATAGTCGTGGAGCTGGTAATTCTGGTAAGTATCGACTCAGGAAAAATGTAGCTGCGTTGGTACAATCGCCCGCAATTTCAAATCCAGAAAAAGTCCTTTGCGCAAGTGGTTGCGAGCATATCTCGACGCGATAGATTGAATCGTGTGTTGCGACGAGCAACAGACTTTTCGCCTGTTCGGCTCGTCCTTTTTCCTTCAATTGATCGACAATAGCTCCAAACTCATTACGAAACGCTTCCAACGCAGTCCGCTGCAATTCAGAGATAATAGCTGACGAATCGAACTTACCGGGGTCAATTTCGCTTACAATCAATCGGGCAGCGAGTGGTGCGGTTTCAGTCCCTGCGCAAGCCGCAGCGATGACATGGTTGGCGGAAGTTTCGATCTTGCTAAGGTGACTGCTATAGCGAAATTCTCTGGTCTTTTCTACGAGCGTGTCACTTGCCAACAAGACTCCATCGCTGCACACGATGCCTACGCTTAAGGTCATATGTTCGCAATCCTTTCATTAGCGCGTGAGGCGCTCGTAGGCCGTCCGGTAGTGAGTGTATTGAGGTTTGAGTTCGTAGGCCCTGCGGTACTCCTGCGAAGCCTTTCGCTCAAGAGCGGCACCGAGCCAATAATGGGCCTCGTCATTATTCGGATTCAACCACAGGGCTTCGCGGTACGCCGCAATCACACCGTCCCAGTCGCCCTTCTTCCAAAGCGCGGCGGCGAGGTTGGCGTGCGCGCCCTCGTTCCTCGGGTTTAAGCGGAGCGCCTCGCGGTGTTCCGCTATCGCCCTGTCCAGGTCGCCCTTATGTTCAAGCACGAAGGCGAGGTTGTGGTGTGCGGCCTCGTGCTTTGGGTTGAGTCGCAGCGCCTCGCGGTATTCCGCTATCGCCCCGTCCAGGTCGCCCCTCTCTTTGAGCGCGACGCCGAGGTTGATGTGTGCCATGTCATTGTTCGGGTTCAATTGCAACGTTGCGCGATTCTCCGCTATCGCACCGTCCCAGTCGCCCTTATCTGCGAGCTCGGCACCGAGGTTGGCGTGCGCCCGCTCATACTTGGGGTCCAGGCGCACCGCCTCACGGTATTCCGCTATCGCACCATCGCGGTCGCCCTTAGCACTGAGGGCCACGCCAAGACTGTGGTGCGCATGTTCATTCTTCGGGTCTAAGCGCAGGGCTTCGCGATACTCTCCTATCGCACCGTCCGCGTCGCCCGTGGCTGCGAGGACGTGGCCGAGGTTGAAGTGCGCCATTTCACTTTCGGGGTCTATGCGCAGCGCCTCACGGTATTCCGCAATCGCGCCGTCAAGATCGCGTTTGTAATGGAGTGCCAGGCCGAGGTTGTAGTGTGCGAAGTTATTGTTGGGGTTCAAGCGTAGCGCTTCGCGGTATTCCGCTATCGCACCGTCCCGGTCGCCCTTGTTACCGAGCGCGACGGCGAAGTCGTTGTGCGTCCCGTCATCATTGGGGTTCAAGCGCAACGCCTCACGGTATTCCGCAATCGCGCCGTCAAGATCGCCCTTGTTGTGGAGTGCCCGGCCGAGGAATTGGTGTGCCAACTCATTGTTAGGGTTCAGGCGCAGCGCCTCACGGTACTCTGCAATCGCACTGTCCCAGTCGCCCTTGCCCGCGAGGGCGTGGCCGAGGAAGCAGTGCGCCTCCTGATAATCGGGGTCCAATCGAATCGCCTCACGATATTCCGCTATCCCCCCGTCCAGGTCGCCCTTCTCCCCCAGTGCCAACTCGCCGCCGAGGCTGTAGTGCGCCGTTGCAAGGTTCGGGTTCAGGCGCAGGGCCTCGCGAAACTCCGCTATCGCACCGTCCGTGTCACCCTTGTCGCTGAGCGCTCGGCCGAGGCCCCAGTGCGCCAAGTCATCATTGGGGTTCAAGCGCAGTTCCTCGTGGAATTCCTCAATCGCACTGTCCCAGTCACCCTTGTCCCTGAGCGCGAGGCCGAGGCCGTAGTGCGCGTCGGTACGATTGGGGTTCAAGCGCAGCATTTCATGGAATTCCGCCATCGCACCGTCCAGGTCGCCCTTCTGCCAAAGCGCGAGGCCGAGCCTTAGGTGCGCATCTTCATTCTTCGGGTTCAAGCGCAATGTTTCCCGATATTCCGCAATCGCACCGTCCGTGTCGCCTGTTTCATTAAGCACATAAGCGAGGCCCCAGTGCGCGTCGTCACTGTCCGGGTTCAGGCGTACCGCCTCGCGGCATTCCGCCATCGCCCCGTCCAGATCGCCTTTGCCACAGAGTTCCATGCCAAGGCAGTAGTGCGCGTAGTGCGCAGATTCATTCTTGGGGTTCAGGCGTAGCATTTCACGGAACTCTACAATCGCACCATCCCCCTCGCCCTTTCGACGGAGCGCGACGCCGAGGCAGAAGTGCGCATCGTCATCATTGGGGTTGAGCCGTAGCGCCTCACAGTATTCCGCAGTCGCCCCGTCTATTTCCCCCTTGTCGAGGAGCGCGTTGCCAAGGTTGTAGTGCGCTTTGGCGTAGTCCGGCTTGAGGCGGATCGCCTCACGGTATTCCACTATCGCGCCGTCCGTGTTCCCCTTTTCTCCCAGTTCGACGCCGAGGTCGCGGTGAGCCTCCGCAAGATCCGGGTTCAGACGCAATGCTTCACGGTATTCCTCGATAGCTGCGTCCCGGTCGCCCTTCTTTCCGAGCGCGTTGCCGAGGTCATAGTGAGCCGCTGCGTCGTCTGGCTCCGATGGCATAAATTGTTCCCCTTGCCTGCATCACTACAAAAAGGCGGGAAGGAGTCTATCACACGAGAGCACAGCTACTTGCTCCCCTTTTCCCGCTTGCGGGCTCGGGCGGCTTGGCGGCACGCAGCGCCTTAAGAAATGCCTCGCTCGCGCCTGCGGCCTTGAGGGTTTGGATAAAATCCTCAGACGGGGCGAAATCAATCCCGCGCTGCTCGATCAGCTTCGCGCCCGACTCATCTCCGAATCCGTCGCGCACCATGTTGCTGACCTGCTCCTGGGTAAAGGGCTTTGCCGGGCTTATGCCCTGCGTTGTAGCGCTGACCTTGAGGTCAGCATGCCGTAGCGGCGGCTTTACGCCGCCATGGCGAGGTAAACTCGCCGCTACGTCAGCACGTGCCGGGCTAAAGCCCGGCGCTACAGCTTTCTGTTGCGCCCGCGGGGGCAGGGCCAGCATGGCGGCGGCACATGCCGGCGCATTCGCTACTGTAGCGGCGGTCTCCGACCGCCGACCGGCGGTGGGGACACCGCCGCTACAGAATGCCGACCTGAAGGTCGGCGCTACAATTTTCTGCTGCGCCCAGGCAGACAGGGCAACGATCAACGCCGTCGCCAATATGAGGAAGGTCAGCGTTTTGCGGAACCTCATGGCCACCTCGCCCGCCTCGCGTGGACTGAGAGAAATCTATGGGGTGATTATACCGAAAATAAGCCAGTAGCGCAGCGCGGCGGAGCCCCCAACCCAAGGAGAATTTCACCACGGAGGCCACGGAGATCACGGAGCACAGACGCAAACAAGAACTGTGGGTCAACAAACTGAGCAACCGTAATTCCTACCACAGAGGGCAGAAGTACTTTTCTCTGTGGCCTCTGTGCTCTCTGTGGTGAACCAGATATGTTTTGGGGGGCGGAGCCCCAACCCAAGAAGAATTTCACCACGGAGGCCACAGAGATCACGGAACACAGACGCGGACAAGAACTGTGGGTCAACAAACTGAGCAACCGTCGGTTAGGTCCGCGGTTTTTCGTGCCCGCCAGCGCCCGCCGGTTCGGTTGACTGATTCCGGGTGCTGTCCTAATTTCAGATGTAGCGCCGGCTTCCAGCCGGCATTGAGAGCCGCCAAGATGGCGGCGCTACGTTCAAATTAGGACAGCACCTGATTCCCGAACAGTTTGACAGCCATGACAGGGGCGTGGTAGCGTGGCCCGCGATTTGGGTCTGAGGAATGGATTAAGACATGGTGAGTTCTCGCGAACGAGTGAATGCGGCCTTGAGTCATAAGCAGGCTGACCGGGTCCCTTTAGATTTGGGCGGAAGCGGCACGACGGGGATGCACGTGGACAGCGTCTACCTGCTGCGCCAAGCCTTGGGGCTCGATCCACCCGGCACGCCCGTCAAGGTGATCGATCCCTTCCAAATGCTGGGCGAAATCGCTCCTGACTTGGTGGCGGCGCTGGACGCGGATGTGCTCCCGCTCGCCAAGCCGGTGACCGATTTTGGGTTCAGGCTGGAGGGGTGGAAACCCTGGACGACTTTCGCCGGAACTCCCGTGCTGGTGCCGGAGGGCTTTAACACCGAGCCCGATGCCAACGGAGACATTTTTCTTTATCCCCAGGGTGACCGCAGCGTGGCGCCGAGCGGGCGGATGCCCAAGGACGGGTTTTATTTCGATCCCATCACTCGTCTCTCCACCGTGGACGACGCCACCTTGAAGGTGGAAGACAATTTGGAGGAGTTTGGCCCCATCGCGGAGCGGGATCTTGCGTACCTGAAAAATCAGGCGGAGCGGCTCTACACAACCACCGATAAGGCTATCCTGCTGAGTCCCGGCGGAACGTCGTTCGGAAGTTTTTCCGCCACTACCGCCCCGGCGCTGAAACATCCCAAGGGAATTCGCAGCGTGGAAGAATGGCAGATGAGCACCATCACTCGCCGGGATCACCTGATCAAGATTTTTGAGCGGCAATGCGAGATCGGCTTGGCGAATCTCCAGAAGATTGCCGATGCGGTGGGAAACCGCGTGACGGCGACGATTACCAGCTACACCGACTTTGGCGCCCAGAACGGACCGTTCATCTCTCCCCAAACCTACCGGTCCTTATACAAGCCATTTAATAAGGCCGTTAATGATTGGGTGCATCAGCACACCACCTGGAAGACCTTTACCCATTGCTGCGGGTCGGTCCGCGCCCTGCTCCCGGATTTTGTGGAGGCGGGTTTCGATATCCTGAATCCCGTTCAGACTTCCGCCGCCCACATGGACCCGGTGGAACTGAAGAAAACCTTCGGGGATGTGCTCACCTTCTGGGGCGGGGGGATCGACACCCAGCGCACGCTGCCTTTCGGTACGCCGGAGCAAGTTCGCGAAGAGGTTCGGCAACGGATCAAGGTGTTCGGCGCGGGGGGCGGTTTCGTTTTCAATCCCGTCCACAATGTACAGTCGCGCGCGCCGATTGAGAATATCCTGGCCATGTACGAGGCCGTGCGGGAGTTCAGTCCGTATCCAACCCAGTAGCCAGTGCGGCGCGGACTTGCCTGGAAGGTCCGCGATTTTTCACGCCCGCCAGCGCTCGCCGCAACCATTACGACCGATGCACCGAAGGCCGTTTCACGCCTTCCACACCGCTTCCCATGCAGCGGCGGTAGGGGTCACCAAGAGGACGTTCCCCTGCCGATGAACTTCTGCGCCGGTGATTTTCGCGAAACGCCAACTGCTGCCGAGCGTTGCTGGCAACTGGACACTCGCCGGCGCGGGCCCAGTGCCTCGCTGGAACTTCAAGCGCCAGCCGGCGTGGCGGTCGAGCGGTTCGAGATTCACATCAATCCTTCCGAAGCGTGTGGGAGATTGAAGCCAGCTCAGCGGCTCGCCGCTCGCCAGCTCAAAATCGCCGATGCCCGCCAGCAAGCGCAGATCCTGACCGTCTTCAAGAGCCAGCATATGGCGCAGGTAAAGAACGCATTCCGCGCTCGCCCAGTTATGGGGCATGTCGCCGTGCAAGTCGGCGGTCAGGCTGCCGCGCACGGGCTGTTCCTCCCACCAGCAGTAGAGCGGCGAGGCGTGATTCAGAAAGCCGTTGAAGGTCCGTCGTGCCCAGTCTGCCAGGCCCGCCCACAGGTAGACGTGCGCCACAAAGGCTCCGTTGTAAGGCCAAAGTCCCCCGTGCGGGAGCCAACCGGTTTCTGCGGGAATATCTTCTTGCGTGCAGGCAACCATCAAGCGGATATGGCCTTGCACAATCGGATCGTCTTTCTCGAACACCAAGCCCGGATAGATCGCGTGCGACAGCGCCCATTGGGCAGTTTGCGGCCGGGGCCGATCCCATTCATCCGGCGCGGACCAAAGCGGGTCATCCTTCGCCAACATGGGCAGGTAATCGAATCCGTCGGGATGGCGGCGCATCTCCAGGCGAGCCGCGGCGAGGAATGCCGCACGCAATTCCTGGTAGAACTGCTTCGCGCCGCCGGGGTCGGGGAGGCCCAACTTATCCGCGGCCTCGACCACCGCCTTCAATCCGGCGAGCACCCACACCGTGTTGGTGAACTCGGAATGGATGTTGGGCAGCCCCCCATCACCATAGCCGGGCGCCAGCAGACCATAGCGGCCGTTGATGCTGCCATCGCTTTTGGCTTTTTCGCGAATGTTCGCGAGGAATTTTACGGCGCGCTCCATTTCGGGCTGCATGGCGCGGAAATAGCTCCAGTCCTGGCTCAGTTCCGCCTGCCGCACCAGCGTGAACAGGGCGATGCCGGTGTCCTTCCAGTGCGCATGTCCTGCCGCCGCGAACACCCCTCCGGTCGCCTCCTGATGAGCCCAAGTGGATTCCAGCCCCTGCTGCGCCGCGTCGTCGTAGCCGAGATAGCGGGCAGCCTCCAGAAGGAAGTGGCCGTCCACCACCGCCAAAACCCGGTAAACCGTGGGCCCCACCTCAAACGCCAGTTTGCCCGATTTCTCCTCGCGCGCCTGCTGGATGTTGCGGGCGCTGGCGACGAGAAAATCCCCCTGCGGCCCAGGGATTTGAACTGACACTTTGTCCGTAAAAGGCTTCCAACCCTGCCAGTACTCTCTTACCTCACTTAGTAGCCTTTGTGGGTTTGTAGCCCCCATTATCAGTTTATCCACTTCCTGACCCTCCTGGGGGAATCGCAGGAAACAGCGAAAGGGCTTGCCCTCGGAAACGACGGCGGCCTTCATGCGATACTCCCGCTCCACCATTCCCACTTGCCTGACGGTGAGGGGCGCGTCGGTGATGAAAAACGGCGGCGCTTTCTCATCATCGAGACGCAGCACGGTGACGCCGGAATCTGTTTGCAGCTTCGCTTCCCGTTTCGTTTTCACCAGCACCAGCGGAACCACGGTTAGCGCGCCAGCCGTGCGCGGCCTGACTTCCAGAATCACATTGTCAACACGCCCTTCGCCGGCATGGCGAGTGGCAAACGTGGTGATCTCCAGGAAAGCCTCGGGGCGGTCGATACGCGTGTGGATGATGGGAATACCCGGAGCTTCCAGGCGCTGCCAGCCCACTTGGTCTGGTTCCATCCCCAGGAGCGAGAATTCCACGATTTGCGGGAAGTACTGCGCGCCAGCAGGCCGGCCAGGGTTCCAGTAGCGCAAATCGCCGCGGTCGCCCACCAAGCTCTTATGGGGATCGTCGGGAAAGCAGTAAACCGTTCGCCAGGAAAGGGGAGAGTATCGAAAGTCGATGGCGGTCGCGGGGCACTCGTGACCGGAGGTGGAATCTTGATCCTCCGCCTCGGTTTCGGCGAGGCTTGAAGCACCAGCGAGAATTGGCGAGGAGCCAGCGATGGCGGCCGTTCCCAGCCCCAAGCCAGCATCACGAAGAAATCTACGCCGGGTGGATTCGCTCATCGGCTCTTCTCCTGTTTTTGAGGTGCGATTCCGTCAACAGGTGGTTTAAGAGTGCCTGGTGATGGTCATGATGGGGCGCAATCTGGTCGCGAAGATTCCTTTTTGAGCCGCCGCAGAGCGGCACAAAAAACCGCGGACCTACAAAACAGCTCCGCCCTACGCTTGCTGAAATCTGTTTCTCTGCGCAACCCTACGCGGCTTTTGACTTCTGCGCTTCCGAAGCAGTCTTGGAGGCTGACTCCGGGTTAGGCTGGGTTTGTCCAACGGCCTTTTCAACCGCTGCCTCGACGCGCTCCAGGGATCGGTCCACCTGCTTCAAGTGCTGCGCGGCGGCAGGCAGGGAGTCCGCCTCCTCAAATCCTGCGAGGTTGGCGCGAATGGCGTTCAGGCCATTCGCCGTCTCGTGGGCGAGCGAATTTAGCGCGTCCTGCTGAACCTTCTCCTTAAATCTCCAATCGCGCGCGCGGAACTTCCACACTTGCCCCCGCCAGAACACCAGAACCGCGATCAGCACGAGGGGCAGGGGCGTGACGAACGCCTGCACCCATGGCGCTGATTTGAGGGTGTAAATCGCCGCCAAACTGCCGGCGACATACACCAAAAGCAGGAAGCCGAAGATGGGGAGCCAGCGCGTCTTGCGCGGCGCCGCAGCCACCCGGCCCACAGCCTCGGTGGCCGCGACGGACATATCACCGATGGCCGACAGCGTAACCTGCGACTCGACCCGCTTTGACTCCCGATGGGCACCATCCCCGCCAGAAGAGCCTTTGGTGGATTCAGTCATGGCTTCCATTCCTCCCGCGCCGGCCAGAACGCGCTTACAGAGTTTAGCACCCTATGACGGCATCGGTTCTCTGTAGCGGCGGTCTCCGACCGCCGAATTGTAGCGTCGATCTCTGATCGACGGTTCGGCGGTCGGAGACCGCCGCTACAGTACCAGTTGTCACGTGTGGTGCGATCCTCCTTAATTGAAACGCGAAGACTTCGCCTTCAGGCTCGCCGCCAGCTCGTTGATGTCCCGTTCTTCTCTTTCCGTAATTCCCGTCAGTTCTCCGCTCCGCGTGGCAGCGGCGGCGATTTGCACGAGGTCGGACGCCTTCCCCGCCCCTGCAAGGGCAAACTGCATGTCGTCTTCGCTACCTTCATCCAAGCCTGCCGCGGCGGTGAGTTCCTGCCACTGGTGCTGATTGTAAATGCAGCCCGGATCTCCCGCCTGGATGTCACCGGTATAAGCCAGCGCGCGCGCCCGGCAACCCCCGCAGTAGTGCCGGTAGGTGCAGACGCCGCAATGGTCGCCGCGATCCTCACGGTCGGAAAGGGTATCAAACAGTTCGTTGTTCCAGATCTCGTGGAAACTCTTCTGGCGAATGTCACCCACTTTGATGTCCGAGATGTAAACGCACGGAGTGATGATTCCGTTGGGCTGGATGGCGCAGTAGCAGCGGCCGGTCCCGCATCCGCCAATGTAGCGGGAGAGGACCATGGTCTTCTTGCCGGGGCCGCGGCCCGCGTGTCCCGTGGCGAACAACCCTTCCTCAGGACCGTAAGTGATGCAGGAGCGGCCAAACTGCGGCGCGGTGGAGACAATCGTGATCTTGCCCTCGGTCAGGTGCTCTTGTAGCCGGCGCAGCAGCAGTTCGCGCTGGCCCGGCGTCAAATCCTCTTGCATGATTTCCTTGCCGCGTCCCACCGGGATGAAATTGAAATGCGAAAACGTCTTGCAGCCTAGGTCCAATGCGAACTGAATGGTGTCATCGACCTTGTGAGCGGTGGGGCGGGTGAAGCAGGTAGCCATTCCCGTCTTGATGCCTGACGCGACACAGTTGCGAATTCCCTGCACGGTCCTTTCCCACGACTTAGGTTGGCCCCGGAAGGCGTTGTGGACTTCCGGATCGATGCTGTCCAGGCTGACCTCGACGTACTTCACGTTGGCGGCCTTCAGGCGCGCGCACATTTCCGGCGTCAGCAGCGTGCCGTTGGTCGCCAGCGTTACATGGATGCCGCGCTGGCGGCAGCGCTCCAGTACCTTCCAGAGATCAGGCGCCACCAGCGGCTCGCCCCCCGCAAAGGCCACAAAGGGCACAAACTCCTCCCCCATCTGGTCAATGAGGCCGAGCTTCTCATCTGTGGTGAGCTCGTCGGCATCCGGCCGTCTATGCGCGTTCTGGTAACAATGCTGGCAGGTCAAGTTGCATGCTTGGGTGATGTTCCAAACCGGGAACATGGGGGCCGTGTAGCGCTGTGGAACCGTCAAGCCGTAGGTGGCGATGCTTTTGGCCGTCAGCGTCAGGGCTGTCACCGTGGGGGGATGGTGAAAGAGACGCTGCTTCATGGTTTCTTTGTCGAGCTTGGCCTTCCAAAGGGCCAAATCGATGATCCGGTTCGGCACGCTCCACTTCAGGCGCTTCCAGAAATCCGCGTTGGGATTATCGTAGTTCTCGCACAGCCGCATGAAGAAGCACTTGCCGTCCGGATCACGCCGGGTCATCCACGCAAAGACCTTGCGCGTGACGGAATCTGCCAAAATGTCTTCCAGGATGTGATGGGATTGTGGTAATGGTGCGGTGATGCGTCCTGCTTGCGGGCGCGTGTGAGTCATAACCCTGCTGCTTGATGTGCCAAGGTACATCTTATACCCTCCTCGGAGGTATGCGGCGGGTGGACAACATTGTGCAGATGCTCCTCCGTTGCAAAAGGTTTCATGAGGGCACAACTCCAGTCGGATGACTGGATCTTGCTAAATCTCCTCCCTGCGGGCGGTCAGACCGAATCTGTGAAAACTCCTGTGCCCCGCCGAAATCGTCCCAAGTCACGCCAAATTGGGATTGCTATGCATCTTTGTTGCCTTTTGACTTGTAAGCCCTTAAAATATTGATATTAGGCAGAAATTAGAGCGGCAATTTGCCAGAATCGACAAAACTTCTTCATCCAAGCCGTGCTTGCCACTCGCCTGTGCGGAGAAACTCGCTCCCGGACCTAAGGGCGCGCTGAATTTCACCCGGCGCAACTTCCTGGCCCGAGGGTAGTTCTACTTTGGGGATTTAGTCTCCCATCGAGGGAATCTTGTGTGATGGCTCTCCAGAAATTCGATGAATTATTCGTTTCAGTCGAGTATGAGTGGCTTCACTGGCTCACCTTCAATACCCATGCCGACTGCGGCAGCAACTCTTCCGGGAGATCAGGAAGCTGGATCGATATCCCGCCCTTTACCGCCTTAAACTTCAGCGGCGCACTGGACCCGAGCAGAGTGACCGACTTGACACCAGTCACATCCTCAAGGAGAAAGTTTCGGTTCGGCCAGCGCGGCAAAATTGCGAACACCTCGCTGCCCTTCGTGGTGAAGAACGCTTCGATGCTCGCCTTGCCGGGCTCGGGCTTCGCCGCCAGCTTCGTCACATCGTAGGCTGTCTCGTACTCCTTGTTATATTCGGTCTTGGGAACTTCTCCGGCGCTCCATTGCCGCGTGGCCTTCCAGGGCTTCGTGCCATAGATCGCTTCGCCGTTCACCTTCAGCCAGTCGCCGATTTGCAGGAGGCGCTCCTCCATCACCACGGGGATGTTGCCGTCGGCGTCGGGTCCGATGTCCAGCAGCAGGTTGCCGCCGCGACTGACCAGATCCACCAGCATGATGACGAGTTCGCGGCCCGTGTGGTAGTCCTGCGAGCGCTCGGCGCGGTTGTAACCGTAGCTGAAGCCCATGCCGCGGCTCTCCTCCCAGGGATGATCCATGCCGGTCATGCCGGGCGTGTATTCAGTCGTCCAGTAGCCGCCGTGTTTGTGGCGAGTGTCCTTGCCCCAGCGGTCGTCGATCACCACCTCGTCCTTCACCGGCGACTCATTGAATAGCCAGGCGAGCAGTTCGGGGCTGCGCCACTCCGCCGAGGTCAGATCCCACTCGCCGTCGCTGAAGATGAGGGATGGCTTGTAGTGGGTGACGAGGTCTTTGAACTGCGGGAACATGTGTTCGCTGATATAGCGCGGCTTGTCCGACAGCCACAGCGGGTTGTACCACTCGTAAAGCGAATAGTAGTAACCCATGCGCAGACCCTTCCGCCGAACGGCATCGGAGAGGTCGCCCAACACATCGCGCCGGGGCCCCGTTTCAACGGCATTCCAAGGCCGCCCCCAGGTGGCCGAGGCCTCCTTGCTGGGCCACAAGGCAAATCCCTCATGATGTTTCGAGGTCAACACCACATACTTCGCGCCCGAGCGCGCAAAGACGTCGGCCCAGTGATCCGGCTCAAACAATTCGGCATGGAACTGCGCCGCGAAGTTCTGATAGGGGAAGTCCGGGCCATACACTTTCTGGTGATAGGCCCAGGTGCCAGTCTGAATGGGACCCGCTGTGGCATCATCCCTGCCGCGTGTCATATTGTTCCAATACCACTCAGCATATGCGAGTTTTCCCGGGAGCACCGGAGCATAGGCCGGCACCGAGTACGTGCCCCAGTGAATGAAGATGCCGAACTTGGCGTCGGTAAACCAGGCCGGCGTGGGCCGCTTGTCAATCGAGTCCCAAGTCGGTTGGTAGGTTTGGGCGCTGAGGCCGCTGGCAAACAGAAGGAGAATCAGTAGCAATTTCTTCATAGGTGGTTTCAATCCCTTCTAGAATTTCGATCTGCAATTAAAGCTGCAGCCGCCGACAGCCGGATTCGATGGGGCAAGTCGACCGAATAGATGGGGAGCACAGCATACCCACATTGCTCGAGCCGGAAATCCTGATAGCAACTTCAGCTCCACGCCAAAACCATACGCCTGCCGCCCTCGCGCGTCAAATTCAATAGATGAGGAACCAGACGATCTTCCGGGTCTGGACTTTGAATTGCCTAAGCGATATCCTGTCGAGCCTTGTGAATCTTAAGTGTTGCACTCATTCGGAATCAACTGGGGGTAATCCATGGCTACACTTACGAGCAGTTTACGTTTGGCAAGCCGCATGAACCGTCTGGGCACGGAGAGTGCCTTTGAAGTTCTCGTCCGCGCGCGGGCGCTCGAAGCTCAGGGGAAGGAGATCATCCATCTGGAAATTGGCGAGCCGGACTTCGCCACCCCTGCCAACATCGTGGAGGCGGCGATCCGCGCTCTGCGCGAGGGTTGGACTCACTACGGCCCCTCGGCCGGACTTCCCCAGTTGCGGGAAGCCGCGGCCGCCGATGTTGCCCAGCACCTTGGCATCAGCGTGGACCCGTCTGAGGTGGTTATCGTTCCTGGCGGCAAGCCCATCATGTTCTTCACGATTCTGGCGCTTATTGAGGAAGGCGAGGAAGTGCTCTACCCCAATCCGGGATTCCCGATTTACGAATCCATGATCCGGTTCGTGGGCGGGAAGGAAGTTCCCTACGGTCTGCGCGAGGACCACGACTTTGACGTGAACGTGGACGAGATCCTGGAGAAGATCTCGGACCGCACGCGCTTGGTCATCGTGAACAGCCCGCACAATCCCACCGGCGGGGTGATGGGCCGCGCCGAAATCGCGCGCTTGGCGGAGGCGCTGGCGGACCGCGATCTCTTTGTCCTGTCGGATGAAATCTACGACCGGCTGATCTATGAGGGTGAGCACTCGAGCATCGCGCAGTTCCCCGGCATGAAGGAGAAGACCATCATCCTGAATGGCTTCTCGAAAACCTACGCGATGACCGGTTGGCGGATGGGCTACGGCGTGATGCGCGCCGACTTGGCCAAGCAGGTTACGCTTCTGATGACCAACTCGAATTCCTGCACCGCCAGCTTCACCCAGATCGCCGGCGTCGAAGCGCTGCGCGGCCCGCAGGATTCGGTCACGGTGATGCGTGAGGAGTTTCGCCGCCGTCGCGCCGTGATCGTGGACGGGTTGAACCGCATTCCTGGCTTCACTTGCCGCCAGCCGCACGGGGCGTTCTACGTTTTCCCGAACATCCGGCAAACCGGCAAGGCATCGCGCCCGCTGGCTGACGCGCTGCTCGCCGAAGCCGGTGTGGCCTGCCTCTGGGGAACTGCCTTCGGCGACTGGGGAGAAGGTTATTTGCGCTTCTCGTTCGCCAATTCGGTGGAGAATATCCAGAAGGCGCTGGAACGGATTGCCACGTGGGTAGACTCCCACCGCTAGCGAACTCAGGAACCAGCGTATCCAGACCAGGTTTTTCCAAATTACTTGTTTGGTGTATTCTATGAATCGGGCGGATTTCAGACAGTTGGCACAATGCCGGTTAGAAGAGGCGGAGGTCCTATTGAGGAACCGCAAGTTCTCTGGAGCATACTACCTTGCTGGGTATTCCATTGAATGCGCCCTCAAAGCCCGCTTGGCCAAGCAGACCAAGCTGTACGATTTCCCACCGGAGCCGAACTTTGTCAGGGAGATTTATAGTCACGACCTTGAACAACTCCTGAAGAAAGCCAACCTCCAGAAAGTATTCGCTGGAGAAGAGGCGCGAGATCCACAATTTGGAGTGAATTGGAATATCATTAAGGATTGGACCGCAAAGAGTCGTTATGAATTGCAAAGCCAAAGGATGGCGCGGGCTATCGTGAAAGCAGTTTCCGATCCACAGCATGGAGTGCTCCGATGTATAAGACGGCTTTGGTAGAACCTCTAATTGATGATGGGCGGAAACTGCTCGAACAACTTGATGTTCAGCGCTTTCCAGTGTCCGGAGGTCTATGGTATTACTGGCCGGAGAGAGCCACGTGGAAGCTTGTGATCATCTCCCCGATAGCTGACGCAAAAGGCCCCCATTACGGCTATACTCGCATCCAAAAGGCACTGGGCAAAACGGAACCAACCAGCCTCGACTTGGACGACATTATGTTGGTAGGGAAAAAGGACCCGGCGTTCATGGAGCTTAAGATTGCGGTGGGTACCCCGTGGCCAGAATCCTTGGAAGGGCGTGCCAGACCTATGCGCCCTTTTGAGGATTCGTACGTCTACCGCTGGGCTCTGTGACCTTCGAATCACATTTTGTTAGGGCTTTCCCTGTTACACATTAGAACGTAGACAGCGCTGGGTTCTCATCACTACGCGTTTGAAGCATGGGATTGCGGCGTCGCCGCGCTGTGCTACCCCACTCGGCCTTCACACCAGTAATTCGCGCTGTCGCGACATGCGAAGATCGCGATCACGGGCGAAAAACTGGATGCCCGCAAAAATCGACTCCGGGTCGAGGTGCGCCTCGGCGATGACCTCCGCCTCCAGCCCACCCGTGAGCCATTGATTGTCCCAATCCGAGGTCAGCGAGTAGGCATCCGTCAGCGGTCCCAGGTTCCGGATCGGCCACACCCGCCGTGTGCCAGTGCTCACCACCATCAGATCGTAATACGCTCCGGGAGGCAACACGGAATGGCGATACTCCTCCGGTTGCCGGTCGAACAGTTCCTCGCTGACGGCGGCGATGACTTTCACATTGAGCCCCGCTTCGTCCAGGCGCGGCAGCAAGCTGACCAGATTGACGGTGGAACTGGAGCCCTGCACCACCACGTAGCCGGACCGGGGTTGGCCGGGCGCGAAATCGCGAATGACGTACAGCCCTTTCGCCGCGGCTTTGAGATCGGGGTCGGCGAACTTGCTGCGGTCGGCCACCTTAAAATCGGGCCGCGCAACCTCAATGGAAATGATGCCCACTCTGGGATCGCGAGCGGCAATCTCCGCGGCGGCAAAATAGCCCGGCGCCACGTCGTTGTAATCCCAGAAATTCAGGTGGATGGTCTGACCGCGAGGGAACAGCTTCCACACTTGCGTCGCAAAAATACCAAAGTGGGTGCGCGCGTCAGCAGCCGTTTCCGGCCCGGAATGGGCGGCGAGAATATGCAGAACCCCCATGCGAAACCGGCTGTCCTGGTTCTGTTGGCTCCAGACGCGGGCCGGCGTGTACATGAGCGGCGTAAACGCGCCGTAGGTGCCGCTCATTGCCCACACCCCGGCGAACTGGCGGGGATCAACACTGGCGCTCTGGCTTACCAGTCCAATGGCCGTCGAAACGTGGCCCGCTTCCTGGATCGCGGCTTTCAGGCGTGTGCCGAGCGGATTCGTGTCGGGATTGTAATGCCCCCACAAACTGCCGTGCT
>Ga0181533_1000412_pt1 | contig 56736 bp, 42 predicted proteins | sample PEATcosm2014_Bin_45_FD_119772 | JGI IMG/M metagenome (GOLD analysis project Ga0181533, IMG submission 119772) | Peatland microbial communities from MTU Mesocosm Facility, Houghton, MI, USA - PEATcosm2014_Bin11_60_metaG | ecosystem: Environmental > Terrestrial > Soil > Wetlands > Peat | place... | reverse complement strand
TTCAGATTTTACTTCAGCCGGTTGCTGTTCAGGCAGTGGTTTGACTTCTACAGAAACAGGTGCAGGCACTGGAACAGCCTTCTCTACGGGGGTTGGGGGTTTTTGTTCTGCAATAAGGGCAGGCTGAACCTGAGGTTGAGTGACTTCAGGTTTTACTTCAGCCGGTTGCTGTTCAGGTTGTGGTTTGACTTCTGCAGAAACAGGTGCAGGTACTGGAACTACGTTCTCTACAGGGGTTGGGGGTTTTTGTTCTGCAGTAACGGCAGGCTGAACTTGAGGTTGAATAACTTCAGGTTTTACTTCAACTGGTTGCTGTGCCGGTTGTGGCTTGACTTCTGCAGTGACAGGCGTTGGTGAAGGAATTACATTTTCAGGCTGTACCCGAGGCTTTTGTTTTGCAGTAACGGCAGGTTGAACCAGAGTTTGAGTAATTTCAGGTTTTACTTCAGCCTGTTGCAGTTCAGGCTGTGGTTTGACTTCTGCAACAGCAGGCGCCGGCACAGAAACTACATTCTCAGCCTGTGGTGGAGGATTTTGTTCCTGGGTAACTTCCGATTGGGCCTTTGGTTGCTGCACAGGGCTCTTAACTGCTGCGATTGCAGGAGAAACCGATGCAGGCAAGGGTCCGACTACTCTGAAAGTATAAATATCATCTTCGCCCCTTCCCCCGGGACGATTGGCACTGAACAGGCCTACTGAGTCGTTTTTATACATTGCCAATGCAAAATCATCATACGATGAGTTAATCGGTCTCCCGAGGTTTTGAGGGATCAACCATATATCCCCGACTTTCCTAGTCACAAAAATATCAAGACCTCCATAGCCTGGATGTCCATCGGAAGCAAAATAGAGATCACCATTATCGGCCATAAATGGGAAAGTCTCATCTCCGAAAGTATTGATAATAGGGCCAAGATTCGCAGGTGCAGACCAGCTGTCTCCCTCCCGGTTGGTGACATAAAGGTCCAGTCCACCATAACCCCCTTCTATATCAGAAACAAAATAAAGGGAATTGCCGTCGGGTGAAAGGGCCGGATAACCGACTGAATATTTGTTGCTGTTAAAGAAAAAAGGATTTAGTTTCGACCATTTATCACCAACCTTGATAGCTGAATAAATTTTCAGCTGATAGGATTGCCCTTCTTCGGTTTCAACTTTAGTTTTGTCAGGGTTTTTAATGGTGCGTGTGATAAAAACCTCATTGCCGTCTTTACTGAATGTCGCCGGGCCATAATTCGAACCACTTTCATTCAATTCAGGAATAAGCTTCGGCAGATTATAATCACCATAATAATCGTCAGTTTGTTTTGGAGTGGCAAACATCATTTTCAAATACCCATGTCCCGCCCAACCTGATTTCTTTTCTTCCTCAGCCGATATAACCCTGTCGGTAGTGAATACCACACCATTATTGTAGAATATGGGCCCGAACTCTGAATTTGCAGAATTCAAAGTCCTGGCGTTATTAACCTCAAAAGCAAAGGGCTTTTCATCCCAAGCAATGGCGCTATCACAAAAGCTCGCATAAATTTTTCCCCTGTGGTCCTCCGGCATTAAGGAATCATACTGCAGAAATATTTTTTTGGCAGTTTCATACTCTCCACAGGCACGCAATGCTTTAGCATAATAAAAATAAGTCAGGGGCTCATTATTGCCCATTTTTATAGCTTTGAAATACCATGACCTGGCGTCTTGCATATCATTTTCCAGGCGGTAACAATCCGCCATGAGCAATGTTGCTTCTAATTTGGTCTTAGGATCGGCCTTTTGAATGAATTGGTGGAGAATCTCAATTGCCTTTGGATAATTGTTCTGGTCCATTTCATTCTTTGCAGCTTTGATCTGTCCGAAAACTGAAGTGGACATACCAGCAGTCATGGCCAATGTGATAAAAATAGTTTTTAATCTGTCAATCGTAAATGTACCGGACAAGTTTAATAGCATAAAAAGCTTGATGGAGTAAGGCTTTCGTCGAATGCAAACACAATTGGATGTATCCATCTTTTTTTTAACCAAAGTACGAACACATAAAATACGTGGGAACCTGCAGATGGAAAAGAAACTAACCGGCTTTTGTTCATTTCCACCCCTATACCCCCTTATTACGCCTGTGTTTTCATCTTTCTCGCATCTATTTGCAGATTATTCGATCTTAATTGTGGGAAACTGTTCTAATAAATATTTGAACTGCCTTGGAGTATTAAAAAAATAATCGTAATTTTGCGCCCCTAATTGAAATAAAATGACAAAGAAAACATTTCAGCCATCCAACACTAAAAGAAAGAACAAACACGGATTCCGTGAAAGAATGTCAAGTGCAAACGGCCGGAAGGTATTGGCTTCCAGAAGAGCTAAGGGAAGGAAAAAACTTACAGTTTCCGACGAACCTATGGATCAGAAATAATTATTTTGTTTTGATATCAGACAATTTTCTTATTTCGTTTTAAGAAAGAAGGTAATTTCGCAATTATCTTCTTTTTTATTATTTGACCTCTCATCTGCTTCATTATGAAAAACATTTCATTCAAGAAAGTCGCTCCCTACCTGGCAGCAATTTTGTTTTTTATCGTAATTACATTTGTTTTTTTCAGCCCTTTGCTCGAAGGAAAACGCATCTTTCAGAGTGATATCATGCAATTCCAGGGAATGTCAAAAGAGATCGTCGATTACCGGGCAGCCACCGGGCGGGAACCTCTCTGGACTAATTCCATGTTTAGCGGAATGCCTGCTTACCAGATTTCCACCAATTATTCATCCAACCTGGTCGGGTATCTTGATAACATCCTTACACTGGGACTGCCTCGTCCGGCCAATTTGGTATTTCTTTATTTTATTGGGTTCTTTTTCCTCCTGGTTGTGATGAAAGTAGATCCTTTGCTTGCCATTGCCGGTGCGATTGGGTTTGCCTTTTCATCTTTTTTCATGATCATTATTGATGTCGGGCATAATTCACAGGCACATGCAATCGGCTATATTGCCCCTGTCCTTGCTGGTTTTATTCTGACATTCAGAAAAAAGTATGTATTGGGAGGCTTGCTGTCTGCAGTTTTTCTGTCACTTGAATTAAAAGCAAACCATCCACAAATCACCTATTACCTTGTTTTGATTGCAGTTCTTTTTGGAATCAGCGAACTTATTCAGGCGATAAGATCAAAGACCTTCAAGTCTTACTTGATTTCCATTGGGATTATCTTTATAGCGGTAGGTTTTGCATTAGCGACAAATATAACCAGTCTTTGGGCAACATATGAATATGGAGCTTATACTATCCGTGGGAAATCAGAACTGACCACCAACAAGGGTAACAGAACTTCTGGCCTGGATAAGGATTATGCAACCCAATGGAGCTATGGGGTGGGAGAAACAATGACTCTCCTCATTCCCAATTTTTATGGAGGTACGGATCAGAAACTCGATCTAAATTCCAATACGGCCAAAGCTCTCAGAGCCAATAATGTTCCCGAAGAAAATGTTCGTCAATTTGTTGATCAGCCCTTGCCAATGTATTGGGGATCACAACCATTCACATCGGGGCCGGTTTATGTTGGTGCAATAATCTTCTTTTTATTCATCCTTGGATTATTGATAGTAAAAGGTCCGTTAAAATGGTGGTTGCTTGCGGCCACAATACTTTCTATTTGCCTTGCATGGGGTCACAATTTTATGACTTTGACCGACTTTTTCTTCTCTTATGTGCCGGGGTATAATAAATTCAGGTCGGTCACCATGATCCTTGTGATAGCAGAATTTGCAATGCCCTTGCTGGGTTTGCTTGCCTTAAAAGAATTCTTTGATGCAAAGCAGGATACTAAGAAATTAAAAAAGAAACTCTTTATTGCCGCCGGGATAGTTGGTGGCATTGCACTAATCTTTGCCCTCTTACCCGGAATGTTTCTCGATTTTACCGGGCCGGAGGATGCCGCCAGGGCTAAACAGTCAGGATTACCCGACTGGCTGATGCAAGGTATCCGGGACGATCGTCAAAGCCTGCTCCAGATGGATGCATGGCGCTCTCTAATTTTCATCCTGCTGACAGGTCTGGTCATGTATCTTTCATTGTTTAATAAGATCAGAAAGCAATATGCCTATCTTATTATTGCAGCACTTGTCCTGATTGATATGTATCCGATAGCCAAAAGGTACCTGAATGATGAAAGCTTCAAGCCCAGTTCAGAGATGGCTACGCCATACCAGCCTACTTCTGCGGATGAACAGATCCTGAAGGATAAATCACCTGATTACCGTGTACTTAATTTGTCTGTAAACACATTCAATGATGCAAGTACCTCCTATTTTCATAAATCTATCGGGGGTTATCATGGGGCAAAATTACGCCGTTATCAGGAGCTGATTGATGACGGGATACAGAAAGATATCGAGACATTTGCACGTAGCATGAACACTGACAATACAGGTATTCTGAACATGCTGAATACAAAGTATCTTATCATCCCCGATAACAACCACCAACCTGCAGTTTTTCCAAATCCGAAAGCGTTTGGTAACGCCTGGTTTGTAAAGAATTTCGATCTTGTTGATAATGCTGATGCAGAATTGAGTTCACTTCATAAATTTAATCCAAGGGAAACTGCTATCATCAATAAGAAATTTGCAGATGACCTGAAAGGATTCACCCCCCGGCGTGACACTTCTGATGTTATCCAGCTGGAACAATATGCCCCAAATGACCTTCAATATAGTTACAAATCAAAAAATGACGGTCTGGCTGTCTTTTCTGAAATCTATTATCCAAAAGGATGGAACGCCTATGTTGACGGAAAACTGATGCCTCATTTTCAAACCGATTACGTTTTACGTGCTATGATACTGCCCGGTGGAGAGCATAAAGTTGAATTTAAATTCGAGCCAAAAGTCTATCGGGTCGGAGAAAAAATTTCACTGATAAGTTCTATCTTCCTGATACTTGTTGTAATAGGTCTTGCTATAGTGGAGATCAGGAAGGCTGTTAATCCTGGTTCATGAAAAAAGTGCTGATCATCAGCTATTACTGGCCACCGAGTGGTGGAGCAGGCGTTCAGAGGTGGCTCAAATTCAGCAAATATCTTCGTGACTTTGGTTGGGAACCGGTGATCTATACACCGGAAAATCCTGAATACCCGGAAATTGATGAATCCCTGTTCAAAGATATTCCCACAGGAACTGAAGTGATAAAAAAACCAATACGGGAGCCTTATAATGCTTACAAGAGATTTATTGGTCAGAAAAAAGAAGAGAAAATCCAGGCCGGCTTCCTCTCAGTAAAAAAGAAAAATCCGGTATTGGAAAATCTTTCTGTTTGGATCAGGGGAAATCTTTTTATCCCTGATGCAAGGGTGTTCTGGATAAAGCCATCCATAAGATTTCTCCTTAAGTACCTTGCGACTCATCCTGTTGATGCTATTGTTTCCACAGGACCTCCACATTCAATGCACCTTATTGCATTAGGCATAAGAAAAAAATTGAACATCCCCTGGCTTGCTGATTTCCGGGATCCATGGACAAAGATCGACTTTTATCATCAGTTAAGGCTTACCAGGCAAGCAGACAACAAGTATCATCGTCTTGAAAAGGCAGTTCTTTCCGGGGCTGACCGTGTTACGATAATCAGCTGGAATTGTGCACTCGATCTCAATGGAATTTTCCCACGAAAATATGATGTCATTACAAATGGATTTGATCCGGATGATTTTAATTTCACAGGACAAAAAGTTTCAGATACTTTTGAGCTGACCCATATCGGTTCATTAAATAAGGATAGAAATCCTGAAACACTTTGGGAAGCACTTGCCGAGATCTGTTCAGAAAACTCAGGATTTAACAATGACATGAGGCTTCGTTTTATAGGTAAATGTGATATATCACTTTTTCATAGTCTGGAAAAACACCAACTGGTATCACGGACTGAAATTATAGAATATCTGCCACATAATGAGGCGCTTAAAGAATCTGCCGGATCTCAGGTTCTCTTACTCCTCTTAAACGATACGCCTAATGTGCTGGGTATTCTTACCGGAAAAATATTTGAATACCTTGCAACCCGGCGACCAATACTTTGTATCGGACCCCCCGAAGGAGATTGCGCCCGTGTAATTCATGATGCAAAAGCAGGGGTGACCTGCAACTTTCATGACAAGACTTCAATGAAAAATGCCTTGCTTGAATTGTACGGCCTTTATAAGCAGGGATTGCTGCATGACCTTAAAGGTGACATTGATTCTTATTCAAGGAAAAGTCTTACAGGAAAAATTTCTGCTATCCTGAATGAATTATCAGAGGCCAGATGAAAAAGATTCTTTTTATAAAAGTTGCAGATTCGTCTTTTGCTGTCAATGACCAGAAAATACTGGAAAAACATTTTAAGGTCAAGGCCTTTCTGATCAATCAGAAAAATGCCGGGTTCCATTTCATCATGAGAATATTCAACCTGATCTTATTTATCCTTCTGAATTCAGGCGGAACCCAGATGATGATTACCTGGTTTGCAGATTATCATGCAGCCATCATGGTTCTTTTGGGAAAGATACTTCGCATAAAGGTTGTCATCATAGCCGGAGGACAGGAGGCAGTTTGCTATCCGGAACTTAAAAAAGGCGTTTATTTTAAAAAATTCAGGGGAGCTTTTGTCAGATTTGCACTTCACCATGCCGACCTGATTCTTCCGAATCACGAATCGCTCATCTATCATGAAAATTTCTATTATGATCCTTCAGGAAAGAAAGATGGCATGAAGTATTATATTCCCGACCTGAAGACAAAAATTGTCGTAATTCCCAATGGAATCGAAACGGATAAATTTTACCGGGAACAATCCATTCCAAAAGATCCAAAAACGGTTCTTACCGTAGGGACAATGAACAGTGTATATGATTTTCTTAATAAAGGATTTGACCTGTTTATGACATTAGCCAGGAGAAATCCTGACCTGGACTTTATACTGATCGGAATAAAAAAACAGTTCCTTCCCTGGATCGAGAAAAATTATCCTTTTTCTGATATAAATAATCTTACTGTTATTTACTCATTTTGTCCCCACGACATTCTTTTTGAAAGTTATAACAGAGCACAGGTTTTTATCCAGGCCTCAATTACAGAAGGAATGCCAAATACACTGTGCGAAGCCATGCTTTGTGAATGCATTCCTGTTGGTTCAAATGTCAACGGGATTCCGGATGCCATTGGAGACACTGGGATAATCATAGACAAGCGGGATGTTTCTGAACTTGAATCAGGCGTTCGCAATGCCTTAAAATTGAATACGGGGAAGGAAGCCGGAATGCGGATCAGAGAAAAGTTTTCATTTGATAACAGGGAGAAAAAATTGATCCGCGTATTGCATGAAAATATTTTTCAGGAATAGCTTTATTTTGAGAAATATCTGATATTCCGGATCAAATCATTCTTCCTTCACTGTCGTACTTAACGATTGCTTTTTTCTTCCAACGACCTGACCGGTAATAGAAATAGTAAACGATCAATCCGAAGAACCAGCCAATCGGGATTGCCCACCAGATCCCATGGACTCCGATTGACGGAACATTTGACAGCAGGTAAGCCAACGGTATCCTTATAATCCACAATGAGAACAAGCTGATGAACATAGGCACTAAAGTATCCCCGGCGCCTCTCAGAATACCGGTAAAAACAAACATTGTCGAGAAGAGGATGTAAAAGATGCCGATTACGACAAGATAACTGTGTCCCAATTCGATAACAGCCGCATCATTGGTAAACATCCGCATCAATCCCCGGGCAAAAAACAAAATAAATGCTGACATGATGAGCGTCACTGTACTTGTCATAAAAAAAGTTGCCCGTAATCCGGCTTTGACTCTTTCAGGCTTATTTGCACCCATGTTCTGACCGACAAAGGATGAAAGTGCAATTGCGAAACTCATGGCAGGCATGGCTGCGAAATTATCGATTCGTCCGGCAACACTGTATGCAGCATTTGCATTGACGCCAAACCTGTTCACAACCCAATACAAGGCAACCATCCCGATCGATACAAAGGTCTGTTGAAACCCTGTTGGCAATCCTATTTTTATGCTCTTTAAAAAAATCGGATAATCAAATTTCAAACCCCTCAAAGAAAATTTCACAACTTTATGGTACTTATTAAGATAAATTATCTGAATACTGAACGCCAGTCCTTCCGAGATTACGGTTGCGTATGCCACCCCTGCAACACCCCAGTGGAGTACCAGGACAAAGATCAGGTCAAGCCCGATGTTGATCACAACGGAACCTATAAGAAAATAGAGTGGTGTTTTGGAGTCGCCTAATCCTCTTAAAATAGCACTGGTTCCATTATAGCCGAAAAGAAAAACAAGCCCGGAAAAAAAGATGTTAAGAAACAACTGGGCCTGTGGGATAATCTCCGGGGCGAGGTTAATAATAAGGAAAATGTACCTGCTGATCAGGATACCGACAGAACTCATCAAAATTGAAATGAAGAAAAGGAAGATGTACATTGTATTAATTGCCTTCTGAACCCTTGTCATGTCTTTCGCGCCAAAATATTGTGATATCACAATGGTGAATCCCATGGTGATGCCGATCATAAAAGAGATCAGCAGAAAAATCACAGGTCCTGATGTTCCTACAGCTGCCAGTGCATTTTTCCCAATAAACTTTCCCACCACGATGCTGTCAATTACACTGTAAAGTTGCTGGAATACATTCCCAAGCAACATCGGGATGGCGAATTTCAGAATCAGCTTGCCTTCATTACCAACAGTCAGGTCCTTCATCAGGGAATAATATTGAGCCGCAAAATTAGCTATTATTGGCATAAATCTTTACCTTTGCAACAACAGCAGTTTGTTCTATCGCCATGCTTGTGCATGGAGGAAAGTCGGGACAACGCAGAGCGCCATACTTCCTAACGGGAAGGCTTCCCGGATATAAATGCCGGGAGGACAGAAAGTGCCACAGAAAATTACCACCCCGGGTTTCCGGGGAAAGGGTGAAAACGCGAGGTAAGAGCTCACGATCCATGCAGGTGACTGCAGGAGGGGTAAACCTTATGGGTTGAAAGACCATGTATACCGGTTTTTAAGGGTTGCTCGCCCGATGCCGGGGGGTAGGTCGCTAAAGCCGGATGGTGACATCCGGCTCAGATAAATGATAGAATTAAACAGAATCCTGCTTACAGAACTGCTGTTTTTTTTAGTTTCTGAACTATGAAGATTGTAACGGTCATTGGCGCTCGTCCTCAGTTTATTAAAGCTTCAACAATTTCCCGTTTACTTTTAAAGGATCCTGATATAAAGGAGATAATGGTCCATACAGGACAACATTATGATCCAAATATGTCAGATATTTTTTTCAAAGAACTGGATATTCGTCCACCAGATGTAAATCTTGAAGTCGGCTCGGGCTCTCATGCAGTGCAGACAGGTAAAATGATGACGGGGATAGAAGCTGCCCTGATGGAGGAAAAACCTGACTGGACATTGGTTTATGGTGATACAAACTCAACACTTGCAGGAGCCCTGGCTGCGGCTAAACTTAATATCCCATTGGTTCACATTGAAGCAGGATTGCGCTCTTTTAACCGTAACATGCCGGAAGAGATAAACCGCATAGTGACAGACCACGTTGCTACCCTGCTCTTTGCTCCTACCCCAACTGCCATGATGAACCTTGAAAAAGAAGGATTGCTCGGATCAAGTCTTCTCAGTGGTGATGTAATGTACGACAGCATCCTTTATTATAAGGCAATGATCCTTAAGAATCCTGATCCCTATAAACCCGGTGATCTACCCGATGAATATTTCCTTGCTACCATACATCGGGCTGAAAATACTGACAACCCCGACAACCTGAAAAACATTCTCGATGCATTCTCCAAATCCGGTAAGACGATCATATTACCCATTCATCCGCGTACTAAAAAAACCATTTCCCGGATTGGAAAGGTTCCCGGAAACGTACACATAATCAATCCTGTAGGATACCTTGAGATGCTTTATCTGACAATGCACGCCGGCAAAGTTCTGACCGATTCCGGTGGTTTACAAAAAGAAGCATACTTCCTTGGCAAACAGTGTATAACCTTACGCAATGAAACGGAATGGCTGGAAACACTTCACGATAACTGGAATATCATTACAGGTACTGAACCGGCAAAAATCCTGGATGCCATCCAATCCTTACCTCCTTCCTCAAACCAAGCTACCTCTTTTGGAAATGGAAATGCCGCTGAAATTATTGTTGAAAAGCTTAAAAATCGTGATGCGTAATGCGTGACGCGTTGTAGGCTTGTCTTGAATAAACTTATAATTTGTTAAAATCCCTGTTATAAATATTTGGTATTTAATGTGTTTATATGATTGGAATTGGGGTTTAACCAGGTGCCATTCATATAAGGATTAAGCGAAAGTTAATCGAAGGTCAAACGAATGATAATCAAAGGAATGACGAAGGCATCTTGTAGACACCTCGGAGGCACCTCGAAGACACCCTGAGAACATCCCGATAATACCATAAAGTTAACTTTAAGGCAGTATTTAGTGAAGGATATTGGATAAGAATAAGCTAAGAGAAACTAAAATATATAATTAACGTCTTTCAAACAGTCATTTGTTAATAAAATCCTTGATAATCCTGCTATTTTAATAGTAATTTATTCGTAAATTTTTTGTAAATTTGTTACATTATTATTAAAATTAAATATTTGATTATGAATGACATAGAAAAAGAGATCGCGAGCCAGAATTATACAGCTGAAAATATTACCGTTCTGGAAGGGCTGGAAGCGGTCAGAAAGAGGCCGGCAATGTATATCGGTGATGTGAATATCAGGGGATTACATCACCTGGTTTATGAAGTGATCGATAATTCCATTGATGAAGCCCTGGCAGGATACTGCAACAGGATTGACGTGATCATACACGAAGATAATTCCATCACAGTGATCGATAACGGCAGAGGAATACCTACAGATTTCCATGAAAAAGAGCAAAGATCTGCATTAGAAGTAGTTATGACAGTTCTGCATGCAGGAGGGAAATTTGACAAGGATACCTATAAAGTTTCAGGTGGATTACATGGTGTGGGGGTTTCCGTGGTCAATGCCTTATCTAAAAAATTACTGGTCACTGTTCATCGTGGCGGTAAGATCTTTCAGCAGGAATATCAGTATGGGAATCCCATGTATCCCGTAAAAGTTGTCGGAGATACAGACAAAAACGGCACGATTGTGACTTTTAAACCCGATAATTCAATTTTCATCACCGAACATTATGACACGGAGATACTGACTTCGCGGCTGCGTGAACTGGCATACCTCAACAAAGGGATTACACTTACCCTGACAGACGACAGGGAGAAGGATGAACAGGGAAATTTTCTCAAGGAAACCTTTTTCTCCAAAGACGGATTGAGGGATTTTATCGATTATCTCGATGCAAACCGTGAGAAATTAATGCCTGAACCCATCACAATTGAAGGCGAAAAGAATGGCATACCCATCGAGATCGCGATGCAGTATAATACTTCTTTTTCGGAAAACATCCATTCCTATGTTAATAACATCAACACTCATGAAGGAGGTACACATCTTGCCGGATTCAGGAGAGCGCTGACACGTACCTTAAAGAGCTATGCTGATAAGACCGGCATGCTTTCCAAACTGAAGTTCGATATTAATGGCGACGATTTCCGTGAAGGATTGACGGCTATTATTTCAGTCAAGGTTCAGGAACCCCAGTTTGAAGGACAAACAAAAACAAAACTCGGCAACAATGAGGTAATGGGAGTGGTGGACCAGCTGGTTAGTGAATTACTTTCCTATTACCTTGAAGAACATCCGAAAGAAGCTAAAACTATAGTAAATAAAGTCATACTGGCTGCCACTGCCCGACATGCTGCCCGCAAGGCACGGGAACTGGTTCAGCGAAAAAGTGTTCTTGGAGGCTCGGGACTTCCCGGAAAGCTTACCGATTGTTCAGAGCGCGATGCAAGTCTTTGTGAGATTTATCTGGTGGAAGGTGATTCTGCAGGCGGTACGGCAAAACAAGGCCGTGACCGTAAGACTCAGGCTATTCTTCCTCTTCGTGGAAAGATACTGAATGTCGAGAAAGCCATGCAATATAAGATCTTCGACAGTGAAGAAATTAAAAACATTTTTACAGCACTTGGTGTAACTATTGGCACTGAGGAAGATAGCAAAGCACTAAACCTGGAGAAACTACGTTATCATAAAATAATCATAATGACAGATGCTGATGTGGATGGCAGTCACATATCTACACTTATATTGACATTTTTCTTCAGGTACATGAAAGAACTAATTGAAAATGGCCATGTCTATATTGCAACTCCTCCATTGTACCTGATTAAAAAAGGACAGACCAGCCGTTATTGCTGGACTGAAGAAGAACGTGCCCAGATCGTTCAGGATCTGAGTGGCAATGGAAAGGATAGCGGCATACATATTCAACGGTACAAAGGTCTTGGTGAAATGAACTCAGAACAATTGTGGAATACTACCATGAATCCGGAGTTCCGTACCTTGAGACAAGTGACCATTGAAAATGGTACTGAAGCTGACAGGATCTTTTCAATGCTTATGGGGGATGATGTTCCATTACGTCGTGAGTTCATTGAGCGTAATGCAAAATATGCAAAAATCGATGTCTAATTTACCCCCAAAGATCCTTTTATGAAGCAAAAAAAAGTTGGTTATATCATAGCAGGTTTCTTCATTCTTGCTATTGTTGTTTATTTCATTTTCTCAAAGAATGATAAAAGCCAGCAGATTACTGTGAGGGCAAAGAAAGGCACCTTCCCCATTGAAGTTACAACTACCGGAGAATTGTTCGCCAAATCATCTGAAAAGATCCGTGGCCCGCAAGGTCTTCCGCAAATGCAAATCTATACAGTAAAAATTCTGAAACTGATACAGGAAGGAACAAAAGTCGACTCCGGGGATTTTGTAGCTGCCCTTGACCAGAGTGAAATAACTTCCAAGATGAAGGAGATTGAAGCCAACAGGGACAAAGCGCTGACCCAGTTAACACAACGGCAACTTGACAGCTCACTAAATTTACGACACCTCAGAGATGAGCAAATCAATCTGAAATATGACCTTGAACAAAAAAAGACCATAAAAGATCAATCAATTTATGAGCCTCCTGCAACACAAAGACAAGCTGACATTGAAGTAGAGAAGGCAGACCGGGCTTTGGACCAGGCGAAAAAAAGCTATATCCTTCAATACAGGAAGGAAGTAGCCAATATGGATGATGCCAATGCCACATATACCCAGGCACAGCAGAAACTTCAACAGATGGAGGATAAAATAAAGCAGTTTAACATTTTCGCACCTAAGAAAGGAATGGTGATCTATACCCGGAATTGGAATGGACGCCAGCAGGAGGGTTCAACTGTAGATACCTGGGGAGATTTTACGGTGGCTGAATTGCCGGATCTTTCAAAAATGATCTCACGCACTTATGTTAATGAAATTGATATAAGCAAGATTAAGGTGGGGCAGGATGTGCGTATCGGTATTGACGCCTTCCCAGACAAGAAATTTACCGGTAAAGTCACCTCGGTGGCAAATGTCGGGGAGCAACTTCCGAATTCCAATGCAAAAGTTTTTGAAGTAAATATTCTGATCAACGAATTCGATTCCATTTTGAGGCCATCCATGACATCAAAAAATACGATTGTCACTGCCACTATCAACAATGTGATATTTGTCCCGATTGATGCCGTGGTCAGCACAGATAGCATTACATATGTATTCAAGAAGGTTGGTGGCAGGATCATTAAACAACAGGTTATTACGGGAGAAAGTAATGATAATGAAATCGTTATCAAGGCTGGCATTAAGGAGAATGAGGATGTATTGCTTCTTCCTCCGAAGAATGGTGACAAAATGAAGTTGACTCAACTCCCTCCTGAAGAAATGCTACTAATCAAAAAAAATCCTTTAAAACCTGCAGAAAAACCCATTGAGGCTGTTTCTCAAAAGAATGCTTCACCAGATCAAATTTCAAAACAAGCATTATTGCAATCAGGTAATGCAAAGTCTAATGCTGTAGCTATAAAATCATCTTCAGAGAAAGCTGTTCCTTCAATTAAAACTGACCCGACGAAAAATAATAATGTAGTCTTCCGCATTCAGATACTCACCTCTCTCAAGCAGATCAGTATGAGCTCAGAGAAATTTTCAGGATTACCGGAAATCTGGATGTACCAGGATCAGGGATTATTTAAATACACTGCAGGGAAAGCATCCACTATTAACGAACTGAACGGACTACTGGATGATACTAAGAAAAAAGGATTTACTAATGCTTTTATTGTAGCTTTCCTTGGAGACAAAAGAATTTCCATCGCTGAAGCAAAGAACACTGTCAAAATGAATAATTCAGTGCCTAAACGATAAATTCAACATTCGTGCTCGACCGCTATATTTATATCCTCAATATTGCATGGGAAGCAGTTATTATAAACAAATTCCGATCCATGCTAACGGCGTTGGGGATAATTTTCGGAGTGGCAGCGGTAATCGCCATGATGGCTATTGGCAGGGGGGCACAAAAGGAAATTCTCGACCAGATGAAATTGGTAGGGGTCAATAACATTGTAATCTCATATAAGACCGAGAAGGCTAAGTCTTCAGACAAAAGTGATAATTCCTCCCAAACCCAGAACAAGGATAATTCGGAATCAAAAGAAGTCAGGAAATTCTCGCCCGGGTTGACTTTACAGGACGCCATCAGTATTAAAAGTCTCATTCCTACTGTAGATAAGGTTTGTCCGGAAGTGATTTATGATATGGATGTGATCAGGGGAGGGAAAAAATCGACGACAAAAGTTACCGGTGTAACGCCTGATTTCTTCAGCGTTTTTAACCTGGATCTTTCACAGGGCGAGATGTTCAATGAGGAACAGTTGATAGACGGAAAACCCGTTTGTATCATAGGACCTGACATTAAAAGCCACTTCTTTTCCTCGGAAAATCCAATAGGAAAGGAGATAAAGTGTGGTGCTATATGGTTAACCGTCACCGCCATTTTAAGAAACCGCGAAGTGAACCAGCAGGCCCTTGAAAATTTAGGCATATCCGATTATAACAACACTATTTATATTCCCATTCAAACCTTGCTGTTACGTTATAAAGACCGGTCAGTAGTAAATCAGAATAGTCTTCAAAACAACCAGGTAATATCTTTTGGGCCGGCCACACTTGTCATGGATAATCAACCCGAGAACACCTCCCGCAACCAGGTGGATAAAATTGTCGTGCAGGTCAAAGATAGTAAGATGGTCAAGCCAACTACAGAAGTCCTCAAGCGGATGTTGCTACGACGTCATGCCGGGGTGGAAGATGTCGAAATTAAAGTTCCTGAATTACTCCTTAAACAAGAGGAAAGGACCCGGGATATTTTTAACATGGTCCTGGGAGCCATAGCGAGTATTTCGCTGCTTATCGGAGGAATAGGAATTATGAACATCATGCTCGCATCGGTGCTGGAAAGGATACAGGAGATAGGAATCCGCCAGGCCATTGGTGCGACAAAACGCGATATTATCCTTCAGTTTCTCACAGAAGCCACAATGATCTCCATAACAGGCGGGCTAATTGGAATCATCCTGGGTATCGTACTTTCGAAACTGATCATGAAACTTACGGATATTCTTACAATTGTTTCCCCGTGGTCAGTGTTATTATCTTTCGGAGTTTCAGCTACGGTCGGTATCGTATTCGGTTTTATGCCTGCCCGAAAGGCTTCGCAGCAGGAACCTGTTGCTTCATTGAGACATGAATAATGCAAATAACATACTATGCAAAGATATTTATTTTATTTCTGCATCATTACGCTGATCTTGCTAATTCATCCTCACCAGGCTTCAGCACAGAAGAAAATCCGCAGGATGACACTGGAAGAAGCAACTTTCCTTGCAAAAGAAAGATCGATACAGGCATTGATCTCTAAACAAGAGTTCAGGGTCAGCTTTCTTACCTATAAAACTTTCAGGAAAGGATACCTCCCGCAACTTAGCGCATCAGGAACTGTTCCCGATTTCGACCGGCATATCACATCATATTTAAATCCGGATGGAAGCAATAGCTATCTGCTTACACAATCTGTTAATTACATCGGAAATGTCAGTCTGAACCAGAAGATAGGGTTTACCGGGGGAGATGTCTCTTTGAACAGCGGACTTCAACGTATCGATAATTTAACTCCCTCAAGTCTGACTTCTTATAGTACACCCACTTCATACTTTAGTACACCAATATATATCCAATATTCTCAACCCATTTTCATGTTTAATTCTTATAAATGGGACCGAAAAATACAGCCTCTCCAATATGACCAGGCAAAACGGAAGTACCTTGAGTCTATAGAGGATATTAATATCACGACCACGAATTATTTTTTCGCCGTACTTGAAGCCCAGGTTGCAAAAAAGATCGCTGAAACAAATTACCAGAACTATGATACTCTTTACAAAATCACTCAGGGACGATATCAGCTCGGTAAGATACCTCAAAACCAGCTTTTGTTATACGAGCTGAGTCTTTTGCAGGCAAAACTTTCCATTCAAAATGCTAACCTGGCGCTGGAAGATGCGCTATTTGTACTCAGATCATTCCTCAGGATGCCTGAAACCGATTCCATTGTTCTTCTGCCACCTGTGAATATTGCCTTCTTTATTGTAGACCCAATGAAGGCAATTGATGAAGCATTAGCAAATACATCCCCTGCGGAAGATTTTACCCGGCAGCTCCTGGTAGCCGACATGGGAGTGAATAAAGCAAAAATGGATGGACGGTTCGATGCCAATCTCTTAGCCAGGTTCGGGATTAACCAGACCGCACCGACACTTCCTGAGGCATATAAAAGTTCACAGGATCTTGAAGGGGTGACGCTTCAGTTCAATCTTCCAATTGTCGATTGGGGCGTAGCCAGGGGTAATATTAAAATTGCGGAGTCGCAGCGGGATATTATAAAAAACCAGGTTGAACAGGGAATCATTGATTTCAAGCAGAGCATTTACCGGAATGTCATGAAATTCAATATGCAGCAAAGCCAGCTTCAGATTGCCGCCAAAGCCGATACGGTTGCGAAAAAATCATATGAAATAACTAAAGATCGTTACATGATCGGAAAAATCACTGATTTCCAGGAATTATATACTGCCCAGACCGAGGCAGATAATTCCGAGAATGCATTCTTCACTGCTCTCCAGAATTACTGGCAGCAATATTATGGTATCCGGAAGTCTACACTTTTTGATTTTGAAACCCAATCCCAACTTCAGTTCAATATCAATGATCTGAAACAATAAAAAAAATCATTTATTCATAATCTTTCTAAATAATATTTTTACCTTTGCAGAAAATTTTAAACAAACAATTATAAATTAAAAAAGATAGATTATGTCAGTATTAGTCGGTAAAAAAGCTCCCCTGTTTGAAGCGGATGCAGTAATTAATGGCGGTGAATTTGTCGAGAAATTCTCTCTTCAGCAGTATATTGGGAAGAAACATGTAATTTTCTTCTTTTATCCGCTGGATTTCACTTTTGTCTGTCCAACTGAACTCCTGGCTTTCCAGGAAAAAATCCATGAATTTGAAAAACGGAATGTTGCTGTTGTAGGATGTTCTATTGATTCAAAATTTTCTCATTGGGCATGGTTGAATACTGAAAAGAAGAAAGGTGGAATTCACGGAGTCAAATACCCTATCGTTTCTGATCTTTCGAAAACTATTTCAGCTAATTATGACGTCCTGGCAGGTGAATGGATGTTTAATGAAGATGGGACTATCGAATTTGATGGCGAAGCAAAGGCCTTCAGGGGATTATTTCTCATTGACAAACAAGGGATCGTCCGCCACCAGGTGGTCAATGACTTTCCGCTGGGACGCAGTATCGATGAAGCATTAAGAATGGTTGATGCCTTGCAGTTTTTTGAAGAAAACGGAGAAGTTTGCCCTGCCGATTGGCATAAAGGAGACGAGGGAATGAAAGAAACTGCTGAAAGTGTGGCAAATTATTTGTCAAATCACTGACCAGGAATAAAGAAAAAGTCCTGGAATTCATGAAGTTGGACAGTCGCTGGTAAAAACAGTATTGAATTAAAAAATCGATAACAGATGTTCTTCTGTTCCTTTTCTTAGAGTAGAATGTCGTATCGATGTTTCTATTATATGCGATACTGACAGCATTTATGAAACCCTTCTGCAAACGATCTGTTATTTTCTTAAAAATTTATGTTGGACGGATGTACTGAAATAATAGATTCTAAATGCTTCCGGGATTTTGATTATCCGGCAAACAGGGAATCTGGCTGAAATATAATTCAGAACATCATTATTTTTATCCACTATTTCAGGCCATTCTTCCAAGAGAATAACAGAAGTTGATGATGCGATAATATTTTTAGGGATCTGCTCAGGGTGATTCACTGGAAAGATTAATTCATTCTGAAGGTCCATCAGGATATTTCCGTAGTCCCTGAAATACCCCGGGTTATAATAATAAGTAAAACCAAGATCAAGCCATTCCGGGCATATTAAAACCGGCGTTCCCTTCATCTTCAGATCGTGAATGATTTCAGCAACCTTTTTCGGCCTGCGATGATTATCCAGGTTTGGATGAAAAGTCAACAGCATCCCCCCTGCTGCTATTGCCGACAATATATAAGACAACATCCTACGCGAACCAGAGATGTATACAATTGCTTGTCCGACTAACATATAAAAAGCACAGGAAACAAAAATCAGGTACCGGTCGAGAAACATTGGAAGCTTAAATGAAAAAAGAAAGATTGCCAGGTAAGGAACTAAAAACCACACCAGCAAAACCTTTTGGAATGGAGAGATATTTTTTAATGGATCCCGTCGTACTAGATATTTCATTAATGCTGCCAGGAGCAACAAAAGAAAGAATACGGTAACAACAGGAACATTGCAGAATCTCCAGATCATGGTATAAAGATCGCTGATCAGTGGTGGCGGGACCCAGGTACCCCCTGTCGAAGCGTGAAAGCGACTAAACAAAACCGGGAAATAAGGCAAATATAAAATCAGGGTTATTATCTGTGCTTTCAGGCAAGCCTTAACCGCTTTCTTTAAATCGGGAAAGATCAGGCATGAAAGTATCTGGACCCCGATCATAAAAAAGCCAAAGAAATGTGAATAAATCAATAAAACATTAGTAATGATCAGGAAGTAAATTGAGGATCTTTTTTCCGGATTTTGGATCAACGAGAAAAAGAAATACATGGAAATGCAAGTGAGCAAGGCAAATAATGAATAGACCCTTGCTTCATGTGAAAACCCTAATTGATAATTTGAAAAGGTAAAAACCAGGGATGCGACGATGCCCGACTGCAATGAAAAAAAACGTTTCCCTGTCATATAAATGACCGGAGCGGTGAGCGTGCTGAAAAGAAATGGCAGGAAACGCACTGAAAAAGCAGAGATGCCAAAAATCCTGATCCAAAAATGTACAAGGAGAAAAAACAGGGGGGGATTATTCTCGGTTTTAAGCATCCTGAAAAGGGTAGGAAATCCTGCTTGGGAATAAAAAATTGTAAAAGGCTCATCCATGGCGATGTCTTGTCGCCCCAGGTAAATGATCTTCAGTACGAAATTAAGAATGATCAACCCTGCCGGGATCAACCAGGGTAAGAGATTCCGTTTTTGTAAAAAGCTCAAAGGATCAGGATTATATAGGCTTCCAAGTTTTCGCTTCTTCCCAGAAAACATCCATCTCACTGAGTGTCATGTCATGAAGCGGTTTGTGAAGTTGTTTAGCTTTATCTTCAAGGTACTGAAAACGTTGGATAAATTTCCGGTTCGACCGCTCAAGTGCATCTTCGGGATTTACATCAATGAACCTTGCATAATTGACAATGGCAAATAAGAGGTCTCCCAGTTCTTCCTCTTTTTTTTCAACCGATGAACCCTTGCCTACCTCTACTTTCAATTCATTCAATTCTTCAATTACCTTTTCCCAAACCTGCTCCGGTTTTTCCCAGTCGAATCCAACCCCGCTTGCTTTCTCTTGTATCCTGTATGCTTTGACAATTGCGGGCAATGAATTCGGGACTCCCGAAAGAACCGATTCATTACCTTTTTCCTGTAGCTTGATCTTTTCCCAATTATCTTTTACTTGTTTAGCAGTACTGACATTGACATCCCCAAAGATATGAGGGTGACGGTGAATGAGTTTTGTTATTATACTATTTAATACATCTAATATATCAAAACTGCCTTTTTCAGAGGCTATTCTCGAATAAAAGACCAGGTGAAGCATCAGGTCTCCTAACTCCTTCTTGATCCCCTCCATATCTTTTTCCAATATGGAATCGGATAACTCATAGGTTTCTTCAATGGTGAGGTATCTCAGGCTCTCCAAAGTTTGCTTTTTATCCCAGGGACATTTAGTTCTGAGTTCATCCATGATTTCCAGTAATCGTCCGAATGCGACAACACGTTCTTCCATTATACTTTTTTTACAAAAGTAAGGATTTATAAGTTTTAACTTTAAGATATTGGTCAAACTTGTCATTCAAAGATTACAGGAATCCGCTTAAATTTGCACAAAGTGAAAATACTAATAATCCTTGATTTGAGAACCTTTCAAAAACATTCAGTCAGGTCGGCAAATATTCTCATTTCATCGGTTATTCTTTTGATGTTTCTTTCATCTCCTGTCATTTCTCAGGAATATGAGCATACACTATTTACTTCAAACACACTCATTGAAGGGAGGTTCTACTATGGATTTCTTTATGCACAACATATTGAACTAGAAAGATTTAATGGTCATTTCCCTGTGTTTGAGCTCAATCTGCAACAGGAAACCTATGGAAAACACATATGGGAAAGAGCTTTTAGCTATCCGGATATTGGAATGAGCTTTCTTTATACCGGCCTGGGAAAATCACCTGAGCTGGGTTCTGCATTATCCATATTTCCCTTTATAGATTTTCCGCTGGTACGATATAAAAATTTTTCATTCAATTTCCGCTTTGGACTTGGGATTGCATATCTGACAAAACGATTTGACCGGCTTACAAATTATAAGGACCTTGCAATTGGTTCACACATAAACGCTTCAGCGAACCTGATGTTCAAGGCGCGATACAAGTTAAGTGAGAGATTTACCTTATCGCTTGGATTTGGTCTGCAGCACTTTTCAAACGGTTCATTAAAGCTACCAAATTATGGAATTAATATCATTGCGTTAAATGCCGGAGTTGCTTACCGGCTTGTAAGAGAGAACAAAACAATTGGCGACCGGTTTATCCCGCCGACAGAACCTTTTTCTGCAATTTTAAGGCATAGTATCGAGTTCGACGTGGGAGGATACTTGGGATGGAAAAATATGAAGGCTGTTCTGGGGCAAAACTTCATAGTTTATCATGTGTACGAAAACACATTCTTCCCCGTTAAAAGGAAAAGCAAGTGGGGATTTGGACTTGATCTAATGTACGATAAATCTCAAATTAAGATTCTGGAAAACGAAGGTGTTGATGTTACTGATAAACTGAAGATTATCCGTCCGGGAATTAATGGTGCCTATATGCTTGTCCTTTCAAAACTCGATTTTATTTTTAATTTAGGTTACTATCTTGGAGGACTGTACAAAGCCGATGGCCCATTCTATGAAAAGTTAGCTTTTCAATATAAATTTACAAAATATATTTATGCCAATGTGATGTTGTTGGTTCATTGGGGCCGGGCTGATTACATTGGATGGGGGTTTGGCGTGCACATTGAAAGACTTTATGGAAAAAAGATCCTTAAATAATGCGTGGGGAAACTTCTGGATGACTGTGCTGATTCTTTTGGCATTATCATCTGTTATTTCATCCTGTAATAAATTGGGAGATTGTTTTACCAGCACTGGAAATGTCATCAAACAACCACGTCTTATAACAGATTTTGATACCATTATTGCCAGAGAGAATGTTGATATCATTCTTACACAGGATTCGGTCAACAGCATTGTTGTTGAAGCTGGCGAAAACATCATCGATGGCATCAAAACCGTTATCGATAACAGGCAACTCGAGATTGACAATACTAATACATGCAATTGGGTGCGTAGTTATGAAAAGCCATTGTGTGTTTATGTGCATGTGAAAAACCTTAGAAAGATTTATTACTTGTCTGCCGGCAATATAAGTTCTACCAATGTCCTGACCCGGCCATCATTTATGCTGGACGTCTGGGGAGGGTGTGGGAGTATCAATCTCTCTCTCAATGTAACCAATGGATTTATTTATGAACATCTGGGAACAGCAGACATCACAATCAAGGGAAGGGTGATCTTTAATTCTGTTGTTTCGGGGGATTATGGCTTAATTCAACTGAAAGACCTGAGTACGGACTATACCTATGTTTCGAATAGCGGGTCCAACGATTGTTATGTTAATTCCGATAAGTTTCTGGATGCAACGATAAGTTCTATTGGTAACATCTATTATACAGGGAACCCTGATTCCGTGCATGTTAACATTTTCGGTGCTGGTAAGGTTATTCCTTTCTGATTAGTACGCCCTGGCAAATATGACTCGCTGTGAAGAGGGTTTTCCGGTATAGATACATTTACCTCTTTCTTGAGGATTGTTCAGGGGTATTACCCGGATAGTAGCCTTCGTTTCTTCCTTGATCTTTTCTTCAGTTTCAGCTGTGCCATCCCAATGGGCATATATAAATCCTCCGGTTGTATCCAAAATATGTTTAAACTCCTCCCAGGTATCAACCCTGAAAGAGTTTGCTTCTCTCATGTCAAGAGCCTTGTTGTACAAGTTCTTTTGAATCTGGTCAAGCAAATGAGCTATCTTGTTTTCAATATCCGTCATTTGAAAGACCTCTTTTTCCAGTGTGTCACGCCGGTCAATCTCGACGGTTCCGTTCTCAATGTCTCTGGGTCCTATGGTGATCCTTACAGGGACACCCTTGAATTCATATTCTGAAAATTTCCAGCCCGGGGTATGCTTATCGCTGTTGTCATATTTAACAGATATCCCTTTTGTTTCCAATTTACTTTTTAATGGAATTGCCTTTTCGGAAATCTGGTCGAGCTGTTCTTTGGTTTTGAATACCGGTACGATGGCAACCTGTACAGGTGCCAGTTTCGGAGGCAGGACAAGCCCTTTATCATCTGAGTGGGACATAACCAATGCTCCCATAAGCCGCGTGGACACTCCCCAGGAGGTAGCCCAGACATATTCAAGTTTGTTTTCACGGTTAAGGAACTTCACATCAAATGCTTTTGCGAAATTCTCTCCCAAAAAATGAGAAGTCCCTGCTTGCAAAGCCTTACCGTCCTGCATAAGACCTTCGATTGCATATGTTTCTAACGCACCGGCAAAACGTTCGGCAGGACTTTTGGTTCCCTTGATTACAGGAATAGCCATCCAGTTCTCTGCGAAATCGGCATAAACATTGAGCATGGTCTCAGCTTCATTTATGGCTTCTTCACGGGTTTCATGAGCTGTATGTCCTTCCTGCCAAAGAAATTCAGTCGTCCGGAGAAAAAGCCTGGTCCGCATTTCCCATCTGACTACATTCGCCCACTGGTTTATAAGGATTGGAAGGTCACGGTATGATTTGATCCAATTACGGTAGGTATCCCATATAATGGTCTCAGAAGTCGGGCGTATAATTAATTCTTCTTCCAGTCGTGCGTCCTCATCAACTACAACTCCTTTGCCATCAGGAGAGGCTTTAAGCCGGTAATGAGTGACCACTGCACATTCTTTTGCAAAGCCTTCAACATGGCTTGCTTCGCGACTGAAAAACGATTTTGGAATAAAAATCGGAAAATAAGCATTACTATGGCCAGTATCCTTGAACATCTTATCCAGGGCAGATTGAATTTTCTCCCAGATAGCAAAGCCATAGGGTTTTATCACCATACATCCTCGAACAGCCGAATTCTCAGCCAGATCGGCTTTTACCACAAGGTCATTGTACCATTGCGAATAATTTTCATTTCTGGTTGGAAAATTTTTTGACATTTATTGAGTATGGTATAATATTTGCTGATTTACATGGTTGATTTTAATGTCACAAAAGTAATAAAATTATAATGATCCTAAGGAGATTCAAAACATTCCAAATTTCAAAAGGAGAATAGTATATGAAAAAGTTAATGATTCTCAGCATCTTCATCGCGACCTTTTTTTTCAGCTGTAAAACACAGGAGAAATCGACCGGTTATACTTATGATGATGTATATTCTAATCGATCAGCTACTGCAAAAACCACTACAAAGCCAAAGATCCAGAATAATGACCTTTCGGCTTCCCGTCCGGTTGCTTCAGCTGACAGTGCATCCAAACAGCCCGCAGCTGCTGCTACTTCGCCAATAGATTATAGTGACAACTCGTACGCTGCAAGGATTAAAAGGTTCAATGACAAGAACCCCGGACTTGACTATAGTAGCGAATATTATACCAAATCTTCAGATTCAACTTCTTCTTCGGGGGGGGCAAATCCGAATGTCAACCTCTATTTTGGAGATTCCTGGGGTTATCCATTCTGGGGACCTTATTATTCATTAGGATGGGGATTCGGATGGGGAGATTTTGGTTTCGGGTGGGACTATCCCTATTTCTGGGGTTACCCTTATTACTATTATCCTTACTCCATGTGGGGTTATCCTTATTGGGGTTGGGGCGGTTATGGTCACCATCATTATGGGGATTGGTATAATGGAAATTATTTTTATGGACAGAGAACGGTTTCTTCCCCCAATGGAGGACGAAATGCCCGGACCACGGCCAGTACCAACAACACAATACAGACCAAAGACTCAAGAATAGCTAATTCCGGCACTGTCAACCATTCTGTTGATCAAACCCGTTCCGGACGGACTGATATCAACCGTGTTTCTCCAGATAAACAGCATTACACATACGTCCGTTCTAATACACAGCAGAATACGAGGATAAGAAACACACAGGCTAACAGATATAGCACATCGCCTACTTATTACGCTCAACGCCAGGAACCTGCACCAAGGTACGCAAGGCCCGGAACCCAGCAACAAATGAGCCGTTCGAATGCTCAAGCTTACTCTTCACCTGCCTATAGGCAACCTAAATCAAGTCAGGAGTACATTAACCCGCATACACAGCAGGGTCGTTCCACAGGTGTAAATGAGAATTCCAACCGGAATGGTAATTACAGTAATCCGGCATCCGCTGGCAGGAGATATTCTTCACCTTCAAATTATGGAGGTAATTCCAGGGTCTACTCCAATCCTTATGGTAGTAGCCGTTTTTACAGCACTCCTTCAAGATCTTATTCTTCACCGAGCCATTTCGGATCCTCAAGATCATTCGGATCTGGTTTTTCTGCACCTTCACATTCAGGTGGTGGCGGCGGCGGCAGTCATGTCGGAGGTGGAGGTGGTGGCGGCAGCCATGGCGGCGGCGGCGGAAGGAGATAATAGTATCTGAAGAATCTGTTTTAAAAACTAGAAAAAATTATTTCGGAAATTAAAACTAAATTATCCTATGAAACGATTATTGATTATCATGCTGTTTATAAGCTTTTTACCTACCCTGTTTTCTCAGACAGCATCAGATGCACTACGTTATTCACGGATTCTTTATGACGGGTCCGCACGTTACCAGGGACTTGGAGGAGCTATGGGTGCAGTTGGTGGCGATTTTTCATCCATCACAACCAATCCTGCCGGTCTTGGACTTTACACAAGTTCTGAATTTACTATTAGTCCAGCATTGCGCTTAGAAAATTCTTCTGCTAATTATAACACGGAAGTTAATACCGATAATAAACTCAATTTCCAAATGGGAGACCTTGGCTTGGTTTTTCATTTAGGAGGCAGTGATAAAAGTAGTTCGGGCTTTAAAGGGTTTAACATTGCTTTTGGCATGAACCGTGAGAATAATTTCAATAATACGGTCTATATGGAAGGAACAAACAATAAAAATTCCATCCTGACAGGTTATGTCAATACGCTGAACAATACAACAGGTGGGATCACACCGCAGATGATTAATGATAATTACCCTTTTGATATCGCATTGGCTTATAATAGCAACCTGATTTATCTTGCTGATTCCGCCAATAAAAAATATGCGAATGATGCACCGAACGGAGGGGTGATTCAGTCGAAATCCGTAACAACCAGCGGTTCAATTAATGAATTTGATTTCGCTTTTGGAACTAACTTCAACGACCGCTTGTATTTTGGGGCTACCATCGGCATCCCTGTCATCTATTATTATGAAAACTCCCAATACAGGGAAGTCAAAAATGATACGGCGATACACTATTTCCAGTCGATGACTTTTAACCAGCAACTTGAAACTCATGGCACGGGTATTAACCTGAAACTCGGACTTATATACCGGCCCGCTGACTGGGTCAGAATCGGAGCAGCAATTCATACCCCTACCTATTATGGTAACATGAGAGATACCTGGAGCAGCGATATGACCGGTGAATTCACATCCGCAACAAATACGGCATACTCCCCACTGGGTAATTTTGATTATCAGCTCATTACTCCATTCAGGGCGATAGGAAGTGTTGCATTCATTATCGGAAAATACGGACTCATCAGCGGAGAATATGAATATGTGAACTATGCACAATCTCGTTTTTCAGCTGACAATGCAAGTTTTTCAGATGTAAACACACAAATCAAAAACCAATACAAAGCACCAGTGAATGTGCGCTTCGGAACTGAATGGAGGATAAAAAGATTCAGAATAAGAGGCGGATTCGGTTATTATGGAAGTCCCTACCAATCAGGTATCAATACCTCGGAGATGTATGTAGCGTCCATTGGATGGGGATACAGGGCCAGACATTTTTTTGCTGACATGACCTACCAGTGGACACAGACAAAAGAAGATTATTATTTCTACGATCCTACAATGGTTAATCCTTCACAGAATACATATAATACCGGCGAAGTGACGACAACTTTCGGATTTCGTTTTTAAGGAAGATATGTTTTGATCCTTTTCAATCCCAGCCTGGCCTTTTGGTCCAGGCTGTTTTTATATTCCGTGTTTTTCATCGACAGACATAACCTGTAATATTTTGCAGCACTGAGATAATCTTGGTTTTGTTCATAAATGATTCCAGACTGTAATGCGGCATTCTCAGCAAAATACCAGGATTGATCACTACCATCGCGTATAACAATTCTGAAAAATTTAAGGGCTTCCCGCGGATTTCCTGATTGTTCATAGATACGTCCCAGGCGATAATTATATTCCAGAAGGTCTTTAGTGGTTTTAACGAAACTTTTCACACTCTGATCCATTATTACATGAATAGCACGGTCAGTATAACCCCCATCAGAAAGCAACCTTGCTTTCAGTAAAATTACATTGGGTTGCTCTTTGGATTTGGCTTCCCTGTCAGCCTGGATATCATTATCGACATGCAGCATACCTCTGGAATGAGCCTTGTTGATATATTCTTCATATTTCGGGATATTCCCTTTTAATAAAAAGGTCCATGCCAGTTTCTGGTAACCGGATTTAACATAGTTTTGTCCCCTGAAATTCTTAAGAAACCGTATAAAGAAAAGGTCCGCATCAGGATCCAGGCGGTTCAGCTTATTTAATCCGGTAAGGTAATCCAGATAATAAAAAGGGAATTCTTCACTGTCCGGATGATAATCCAGAAGATTCCGGATGGCTTCATCTGTCATCCCTGCTTTTGAAAGAATAGTGGCCCTGATAAATATCAACAGGGGACTTGTTGATACCGTGATTGATGGGTTCTTTTTCTCAAAGTTTTGCAGGATCTGAAATGCACTTTGGGGATCCCGTCCAAGGGTCGCCTCCAGGAATGCTAGATAAAATAAGGATTCCGTCCGGAACATGAGGTAAGTCTCATTATTTCCTGTATATTCCGCAACCTGTGCTATTTCATCTAATCCTTTCTGAACATTCCCTTCCAGTCCGAGTATCCGGAGAACCCAAGAATAGTTATCCGGAATAATCCCGGCAAGGACGTGAATCACTCCAAGACCAGCATTTTGCAATAGAAAATCGGGATACAAATGAGCATTTTCTTTCAAATCACTGTTGGCACGACTGAAATCCAATACAGCTGATGCGTACTCACCAAATTTCATTCTGCAAACAGCAAACTGAATCCGCATATTGCCCAGACAGTACCAATAATAAGGTGAATCCATGTTACCTCTCTTCAAAAGATCAGAACGCATTTCATAGGACTCACGAAACTTCTCAAAGGCAGAAGGTTCTTCTCCGATAAAAACCTTCAGGAAATCGATATAATTTTCAAGATAAACAGGGATAAGATTTGAAGGATGCATTGTCTTTTCCACATTCAGTTGCTTTCCTGCCTCATTAAAATGCAATGAAAGAATTGACTGGTAAGCTTCCCTACAGTTTTTGTCAAAATCGAATTGCGAAAAAAGGAAAAGAGGTAAAAAAAATAAAGCATTGAAAAGAAACAAATGTTTTCTGCTCAATGCTTTGCCGTTCCGAAGGCTAAATTGCATTAACGGACTGCGTTGACAATCCCATCATCAACCAATATCCTGCCACAATACTCACATACAATGATCTTCTTGTGCATCCGGATATCAAGCTGATGTTGAGGAGGGATTTTATTAAAACATCCCCCACAGGCATCTCTTTCGATTTGCACAACAGCCAGGCCATTACGTGCATTTTTCCGGATCCGGGTATAGGCAGTAATTAATCTTTCTTCAATATATTTACGGTTGATGTCAGAATTTCTGATCAGGTCATTTTCTTCTTTTTCCGTCTCAGCGACTATATCGTCAAGTTCATTTTTCTTTATTTCAAGATCATTTTTACGGTCGGCAAGAATACTCTGGAATCGGTTAATTTCTTCCATCTTTGCTTCCAACGCTAATTGAAATTCACGAATACGTTTTTCAGATAGTTGGATTTCAAGGCTTTGGATCTCGATTTCTTTTGTCAGGGAATCATATTCGCGGTTATTTCTCACATTCATCTGCTGTTCCTCATATTTCTTGATCATAGCTTGTGAATCCTTGATGGATAATTTCTTTTCCGCTATTGATTTTTCCAAAGCACTGTTTTCCTGAAGATAATTCTCTATACGAGTTTCCAGCCCTGCTATTTCATCTTCAAGATCCTGTACCTCGAGTGGTAACTCTCCACGGATGATCCTGATTTTGTCAATCTGGGAATCGATCTGCTGAAGGTTGTAAAGGGCAATTAATTTCTTTTCAATGGTCACCTCACCACCTTCCTGAGGAGGCTCTGGTCTAATGATTGTTGATATCTTCTTGGCCGAAGCAGGAATATCCTTCTTTTCGGGTTTTTCCTTGGGCTTTGTAGTTATACCAGTTTTTGTTATTGGTTTTTTCGCTGGTTTGGGCGGTATTGCTTTTTGTTCTGCCGGTTTTGAAAGTGCAACAGCCTTTACTATTGGCTTCTCCACTGGTTTTGAACTAATTGCTTTTTTTTCCGAAGGTTTTACAGGTGCAGCTTTTTTAATTGCTGGTTTTACTGGTGTAATTTTTTTAAGTGCAGGTTTTGCAGGTGTAACTTTTTTAGTTGCAGGTTTTACAGGGGTAGCCTTTTTAAGTGCTGGTTTTACTGGTGCAACTTTCTTAAGTGCTGGTTTTACTGGTGCAACTTTCTTAAGTGCAGGTTTTGCAGGTGTAACTTTTTTAGGTGCAGGTTTTACAGGGGCAGCCTTTTTAGGTGCTGCATTTACTGGTGCAGCCTTTTTAGGAGTAAGTCTTCTTGGTGCAGGTTTTACTGATGCAGTTTCTTTAGGCGCAGGTTTTGCTGATGCTGGTTTTACTTGTACAGGTTTTTTTAAGGATTTTGAAGCAGGAGCTTTGACAACAGGCTTTTTGATTGCTTTCTTTATGATCACAGGTTTTGTAGCCTCTTTATTTGCAGAAACTTTCTTTTTACCTGCTTGTTTTTTTTCATCTTTTTTTGTAACCAGCTTTCCTGTTTTGGCAGGGGCTTTTTTGGCAATGGTTGATTTTATTGTTTTTGCCATATATACTTTTAATTAATAATAATAAACAGGGTTTGTGATGATTTTTGAAATAAGGAATGCAAAAGTAGGGAATTTTTTGATTAAAATGCCATAAATCAAATCTTTTACAAACCGTTCACTTTCATAATGACCGATATCTGCGAGTATTAGCTGTTTATTTGCTTCAAAAAAATCATGATATTTAAGATCTGCCGTCAGGAAAATATCAGCATGAATTTTGATTGCCTCCGGAATTAAAAATGCTCCTGACCCCGTACAAACTGCCACTCGCGAAATCTTTCTTCCAGTGATTTTTGAATGCCTGAGAAAAGGAATCTCTAATTGACTTTTAATATAATCAAGAAATTGAGGTTCGGCGATTGGTGCATCCAATTCTCCAACCATCCCGCTACCAGCAAACCCGGCAGTATTCGACAGGGGATAAATATCATAGGCGATTTCTTCGTATGGATGGTTTTTCTTAAGAGCAGTAATAAGTTTTTGCTCAAGAAATCGTGGAAATATCATCTCAATCCGAGATTCTGTTTCAACATGAACTACATTTTTCTCGCCCACAAAAGGATGTGCTTTTTCCGATGCCCTGAAAGTGCCCTGGCCTGTGAGGTTATAACTGCAAGAATCGTAATTGCCTATATTTCCTGCGCCTGCATCGAATAATGCCTGTCGTACATGATCTGCATGATCAACCGGGCAGAAAGTGACTAGTTTCGAAAGTAATCCTTTTTCCTGCAAAAGGATCCTGCAATTTTTTATACCCAGAAGATTACAAACCCAGGCATTTAATCCATTGATCGAATTATCAAGATTAGTATGCAGAGCATAAATAGCAATCTGGTTTTGGATTGCTTTCACAGTCAGCCGCTGAACTGAATCCTCACCTATCAGACGTTTCAATTCTCTAAAGATCAGAGGATGATGGGAAATAACAAGGTTATAATTATTTTGTATTGCTTCATCTAAAACTTCTTCTGTTATATCGAGTGTTATCAGTGCCTTAGATATTTCTTTATCAGGGTCACCAATAATCAATCCGGAATTGTCATATTCTGCCTGAAGTTCGAGCGGTGCATATTGCTCAAGAACCTGTGAAATTTCTCTAATGGTCATAGTTAATAATATTTGAATAAAATATAAAATGTGAACTATAAATAACCGGAATACAAAAATACGTTTCTTTTTCCCCATTCATGAAAAATATCTACCATAACAAGTTTTTGGAAAATATTTTTTTATAATTTAGCTTTTTTCATAAGAATGAGGATTTTCCAGATAGTTTTATTCCCCTTTTCTTGTTGTTATGGAATGATTATGTTTGTGAGGAACCTTTTGTTTGATCTTGGGATCCTGCATTCTGAAAAATTTGATATCCCCGTTATCTCTGTGGGAAACCTGTCTGTTGGAGGAACAGGAAAAACGCCACACGTCGAATATCTTATCCGGCTTCTTGGCGATAATGTAAATATTGCAACTTTGAGCCGTGGCTATGCCAGGGATAGTAAAGGTTTTATCCTGGCTTCCCGAAAATCAAACGTTAAATATATAGGGGACGAACCATTACAGATCTTAAAGAAATTCAGCAACATCAAAGTTGCTGTTGATGAAAAAAGAATCAGGGGTATTAAAAAGCTTATTGATAAATTTCCCCACCTTGGACTTATTTTACTGGATGATGCCTTTCAACACCGTTGGGTAATACCGGGTATTTCTATACTCCTTACAGATTACCATCATCTTTATATGGAAGATTATGTGATCCCCTCAGGATGGCTAAGGGAATTCCGTTCCGGAGCCAAGCGGGCTGACGTCATCATTGTGACAAAAACGCCAAAGGTTCTTTCACCTATCACCAGGAGAAGAATTCAAGATGAGATCAAACCCAGGCCTTCACAGCATATTTTCTTTTCCTTTATTAATTATGGTAGTCTTGTACCGGTGAATGAGGAACAGGATATGACGATTCTCAAAAAGTTAACTTATATCCTGTTATTTACCGGGATAGCAGATGATTATCCTATCCAGGAGGAATTCAAGAGAAAATGTATGGAATTGACTGTTATAAAATTCCCAGATCATCATCAGTACGATTTAAAAGACCTGGAAAATATCCGTTCACGTTTTATAGATCTTCCTTCCCGAAAAAAAATCATAATCACGACGGAAAAAGATTTGATGCGCCTGAAAAATTCTGATTTCAGTAATTTCCTGAAAGATCTTCCGTTATTTTATCTCCCCATCGAAATCGACTTTCATGAGAAAGACAAGCAGGGGTTTGACAAGTTGATAAAAGATTATGTTGAACAGAATCAAAGAAACCGTTGATTTTTTACAAGCCCGGATATCCCTGAAACCTGACATCGGAATTATTTTAGGGACAGGAATGGGAGGACTGGTTGATGAAATAGAGCCCCTTCTTTCCATTCCTTATAAGACCATCCCTAATTTCCCGGTATCCACAGTTGCAGGGCACAACGGAAATCTGATTTTCGGAAAGATGAGCGGTAAAAACATAGTCGCCATGCAGGGACGGTTTCATTATTATGAAGGATATTCCATGCAGGAGCTTGCATTCCCTGTACGCGTCATGAAATTCCTTGGGATCCGGCTATTGATCCTTTCAAATGCCAGTGGCGGCGTGAACACAGAATTCAATGTGGGTGACCTGATGATCATTGAAGATCACATTAACCTCATGAAAGACAACCCGCTGATTGGTTTCAATGATGAAACGCTGGGAAAACGTTTCCCTGATATGGGTCAACCTTACGACCGCGAACTGATTGAGAAAGTACTTACTATTGCCAGTAAACATAATCTTCCCTTGAGAAAAGGAATCTATGCTGCTGTTTCAGGTCCCACTTTTGAGACCCCTGCAGAATACAAATACATCCGTACAATCGGGGCTGATGCTGTAGGAATGTCAACAGTTCCGGAGGTGATCGCAGCGCGTCATATGGGATTGAGTTGTTTGGCATTCTCAGTGATTACCGATCTTGGTGTACCAGGAAAGATCGTGGAGGTCACTCATCAGAATGTGATCCGGGAAGCAAGCCTTGTTGAACCCAGAATGACCAAAATATTGATGGAACTGATCGAGACGCTGGATTAATCTAATTGAGGTTTATATCCATAACTTTTAATCTCCATTTTATTCCAATCCTGCATTTTTTTTGATGTAATGGGATAATAGCACAGCCGACGGCAACCAGGCCACAACTGATGAGGAAAGTCTGAGGGTTAAAGATCTTTTCCTTATTGATCATATTATTGAACGAATCAAGAACAAAATAACCACCTCCCGCTATAAAAAAGAATTTTGTGAGGAGATTCGGAAAATGATAATACTTGTAAACAGCACCGACATCGGTCAAGGGAACTGTGTGATGAATTCCAATTGTGACCGAGCTGTCGGTAAGCTCCCAAATGTAACTTTTTAAAATTAGTCTGTCCGTTTTTGTCTGAATCTTCACATCATCCCCCAGATGAAATCCATAACGCGTCATAGTCCCGATCTTTTCAACCACCAGCGTTTTTTGGGCATATAATCCAGAGTAGTTAATAAGAAACAGGACTAAAAGGATCAGTTTTCTCATCACCATATTAATTAGTGCGAAATTACTACTTTTTCCTGTCCCAAGTTGAAATATGGACAAAATTCACCCCCGACAAAGGGATTTCCAATTACAGGCACAGGGAGAAATGATTACTTTTGTGCTTCCTATGAGGAGATATTTTATCTTTTTATTTTTTATCCTTTTTTTCATCAGGTGTAATCATAATGAATCGAAAAATGCTTCTGACCATGAACCTGTGATGAAAAATAGATCATTTGTGATCCCTAATTCAAAATCTGATAAAAAAGAAGCCACTCTTGCATCCGAAAAGAATGTGCCACCTGGTTCTATCCTCTTGCATAAAAAGAGAATAAAACAAAAAGGCAGAACAAATTTCAAGTCTGAAGAAAATGCAGAAAAAAGACCAATCGACTCGACGCTGATTAAAAATCTGATTTATTTGCGCAAGACAAATCGTGAGATTGATTTGCAGGAACCTGTAAACCGGATATACTTATTCTCCCCTGTCCAGAACGCTGAGTTCCCTTCGATGATAGAGCTGAGTCACGACCGTTTCTTCAGGATCAATTTTGACAATGATGTATTTGATAATACTGATCGTTACTATACGAACGGAATTCGTTTTGATTTTATAAGTCCTGTCCTGAAACAATCTCCTCTGTCATGGCTGATGATTCCATATTGGGGACAGGGAATCAATTATTATGGCATATCTATCGGGCAAAACATGTATACACCTTCTACGACAAAAATAGGGGGTATTCAATATGGTGACAGACCATATGCTTCCTATCTTCTGTTTGGAAGTTTCAAGGTCTCTAATGACCCTGTAAAGAAATTTCGTCAGACCAGTGAAATTGACCTCGGCGTAATCGGGCCATTGGCTTTCGGCGATTTTTTGCAGGAGACGGTTCATAAGAACTTACCCACCAACAGTGAACCTCTTGGATGGGAATACCAGATACAAAACGATCTTGTCCTCAACTATGACCTGACTTATGAGAAAGGCATTATAAGTAACCGGCGGATAGAGCTGAACCTGAATGAGGTCGGGGCATTGGGAACACTTTACACCAATATGGGCGGTGGTTTTCAGTTTCGTGCCGGCCTGATGAACCCTTATTTTGACTCCTATTGTTTTTCCAGAACGAAAGAATATACAACATCAGGATATTCAAAATTTCAGGCATTCGTTTTTATAACCTCCCTTGGGAAACTAATAGGCTATGATGCGACGCTGGAAGGCGGGATGTTAAACAAGTCAAGTATTTATACGCTGGATAGAAAGGAGATATCCCTTTTAACATACCAGGGAACAATAGGCCTTACCCTTTCCTATGAAGGGTTCAGATTAGATGTTGAACAGTTATTATTAAGCCCAGAGTTTCATGGTTGTATGTGGCATAAATGGGTTCACATTGGATTGACCATCGGAATGTAATTGTTGATAAATAATTCACCATACAATTGCGGGTACCTTGGGAATATGTCCTAATTTTGAAGTATGGAAGAATTTAGAAATAACCCTGAAGAACCCGGTAAATCTGGCAGACCTATGTCTGTTTCAGGAGAGGGACTTGTGAGGAGGAAAACCAGAAAGACGCCAGTTACAGATCCCGGGTTTGAGCATGGGAAAGTGCCTCCCCAGGCAGTTGATCTTGAAGAAGCCGTAATCGGTGCTATGATGCTGGAGAAAGACAAACTGGCTGCGGTCATTGAATTGCTGAAGCCAGAGGTCTTTTACAAGAGGGAACATCAGATTATTTATAATGCTATCACACGGTTATTTTCATTGGTCAAGCCAGTCGATATCCTTACTGTGACCGATGAGCTCAGGAAATCCGGAGAACTGGAACTTGTTGGAGGTCCTTACTATATAGCGATGCTGACAAACCGGGTAGCATCGTCTTCAAATATAGAATTCCATGCCAGGATCATTCTTCAAAAACATATCCAGCGTGAGTTGATCCGCATTTCTTCTGCTATTATCAAAGATGCCTTTGAAGATACTACGGATGTATTTGAGCTACTCGATCAGGCTGAAAGCAATCTGTTTGCAGTCAGTGAGACCAGCATCCGCAGGAATGTCAGGAATATGCAGTCATTGGTCAAGGAGGCAGTGGCGGAGATTTCAGCAGGTCGTTTGCATGAAGGACATCTGCGTGGAGTCGGTTCGGGGTTTACAGAGATCGATAGGGTGACCTCTGGCTGGCAGAAATCAGACCTGATCATTCTAGCTTCCCGCCCTGGAATGGGAAAAACGGCATTTGCCCTTACGATGGCCCGTAACATTGCCGTGGATTTTAAAAAACCCATAGCATTCTTTTCCCTTGAAATGTCAGCCATTCAGCTGGTGACCCGTCTCATCGCCAGTGAGACAGAGATCAGTGCAGAGAAGCTCAAGCGCGGTAACCTGGAAGACTATGAATGGGAGCAGCTCAATTCTCGTATAGCCACGCTGATTGATGCACCTTTATTTATTGATGATACTCCCGCTCTTACAATGTTTGAACTCCGGGCAAAGTGCCGGCGGTTGAAAACACAGCATGACATTCAGATCGTGATCCTCGATTATCTGCAATTAATGCAAGGGGCTCCGGAGCACAAGGGAAACAGGGAACAGGAGATCAGTAATATCTCCCGGTCGTTAAAGGCCATGTCGAAAGAGCTGGATATCCCGATCATCGCTTTGTCGCAGTTGAGTCGTGAAGTCGAGAAACGACTCATAAAAAAGCCTATCCTTTCCGACCTTCGTGAATCGGGATCCATCGAACAGGATGCCGACATGGTTCTTTTCATTTACCGGCCTGAATATTATAAAATAGAGGATGACACCTATGGCAGTCCTGTCGAAGGGGTAGCAGAAATAAGCATTGCCAAAAACCGTAATGGTGCAACCAAAGATGTCAAGTTGAAATTTGTTTCAAGGTTTGCAAAATTCATGGACATAGAGATCGATTATTCATCCCTGAATACTTTATCTCCGAGTAGTACGTTTGATGGTCAGGGAAGAACCCGAACGGTACAGTCCAAAATGAATAGTGATGATGAACGGAATGAATCTGATTTTTAAGCAGGTCCGGCATTTACTTCTATTTTTCCTGATTTTCCTTGTGCAGAGCCTGCAGGCGGCCTACATTTTGATTCCAATGGATGAAACTCAGAAGAACCATCTGAAATCCTATGGTATCGCTTACTGGATCCTGCAACATGAGGTTGAGGTCGACTGGCTGCTGAATTACCGGGGCGGAAGTTTTCTTTCACAATATTCTAAGCCAATTGAAAATGAATGTGTGATCAGGGGCGTATCCTTTGAGGTTCTGGCAGATGTGCAGGCAGCCGCGATCCTTCAGCAGATCGCCGATCCGGAGGTTAACATGGAAAACATAAAACTTCACAAAGCCCCTAAGATTGCCGTTTATTCCCCGAAGAACAAATTACCATGGGATGATGCTGTTACTCTTGTCCTGACCTATGCAGAGATACCTTATGATGTGGTCTATGATGAAGAGATCATGGCAGGAGTTTTGCCTTTGTATAACTGGCTGCATCTGCATCATGAAGATTTCACGGGTCAATATGGAAAATTCTGGGCTGCTTACCGGAATTATCCTTGGTACCAGGAAGACGTAAGAACGAATGAGGATATCGCGCATAAACTTGGCTTTCAAAAAGTTTCACAACTCAAGCTCGCCGTTGCCCTGAAGATTCGTGATTTTGTCGCCGGTGGCGGTTATATGTTTGCCATGTGTTCAGCCCCCGACAGTTTTGATATTGCACTTGCTGCAGAAGGAGTAGATATTTGCGATGTGATGTTCGACGGGGATCCGCCTGATCCCAACGCACAATCAAAGCTGGATTTCAGTAAATGCTTTGCATTCGAGAATTTCAAACTCACAATGAATCCCAATATTTATGAGAAATCGAACATTGATGTGACCGATACAAGACCAAGAAATCTTAACGAAACAAATGATTTTTTTACCCTCTTTGACTTCTCTGCCAAATGGGATCCTGTTCCTACAATGCTTTGTCAGGATCATGAGTCCGTGATCAAAGGATTTATGGGACAAACAACGGCTTTCAATGAAAAGACCATCAAATCATCGGTGTTAATCCTGGGCGAAAATAAAGGATTAGGTGAAGCCAAGTATATCCATGGTGATTATGGAAACGGGACTTTCACCTTCCTGGGTGGCCATGATCCGGAAGATTACCAGCACCTGGTCGGGAACCCGCCTACCGATCTGAGTTTGCATCCCAACTCACCTGGATACAGGCTGATCCTGAATAATATATTATTTCCTGCCGCAAAAAGAGAGAAAAGGAAAACCTGACCTGGATCAGTTCATTAAGTAGTATTGGTTCTTCCTCACTTTGAATGAAGAATCGTCAAAATAATACCAGATCACATCCGAACATCCGTCACTGCTAACGAAATCAATATATCCATCGGGCACTTGTGAATCAGAAACATGTACATTAATGATACCTCCTTCGATCCAGGGACAACTAAATGAATCCTGTAATGTGTCAAGTATATAAGCTGAAAATGGATGACCTTTTGAAGAGAGTCCGGAAAAAGTCCCCTTTATAAGAAAAAGAATATCTCCTCCGGGAACAAGTGTGGAATTTAGTGCTTTGTATGTGCTGTTGATGTTAACGTTAATAGTTCCCACACTAATCCTTTTAACCATGGTTCCATTTGAAACATAATCAGAAAATACTATTTGATTTAAGGCATTTACCCCCTCATTGGTAATACTGTCATCTCCGTCAACCTTTCCATTATCTTCAGAATAACTTTGGAAGGAAACTTTAGCATAAGAACCTTTCTGAAGTATATCGCCCGACATAAGCACTATGATCGACCCATTTCTTTGAACACTATCTGGAGAAAGTGCACTTCCGAAACCAAATACATACTCCGGTACTGCTGAATCGTAAGTAACGTTGGCACCATCGATAGTAGCATAGCCGTTCAATGTAAGAGAAGGATTCAGACGTGCTTTGATCAGAAGGTTAAAAATAGTTGTGAATGAGCTGGAAGAGAGGATCACATCATTTGCGACATTCACATTTGGCGCCAGGTTGTATGCTTTATTTTTCTTACAGGATTGAAAGAAAAAGAGAAGAATTATTCCCATCAGGAGTAAAAATATTTTCTTCATTCTAATTTATTTGTTTTAAGATTGTCAAATCATGTATTCCTGCGGTCATAAACCACATAAGAGTATGCAAAACCCAATAAGTCGTCGAATGGAAAATCCTCCTGTGATACAATCTGCCATTCATTAAAATCGATGACTGGAAAAAATACATCACCATCAAATTCTTTATGAATCCATGTGATGTAAAGTCGGTTCGTGAAAGGTAATAATTGCTGATAAACAGTAGCGCCTCCTATGATAAAACATTCCTCACCAGTGTTGCATCTTTCCAAAGCTTCTTTTATCGAATGTACAACAGTGCATCCATCAAACATTTCATCCGGAATATCCGTAATCACAATATTTTCACGGTTGCGCAATGGCCTGAAAGGCAATGAAAGATAGGTTTTCTTCCCCATGATGACTTGATGTCCTGAGGTTATCTTTTTAAACCGTTTCATGTCCTCAGGCAGATGCCAGAGAAGGTCATTATTTTTCCCTATGGCGTAATTTTTAGCAATGGCAACAATGATTGATATCATGGAATATATTTGTTTTAAATGGAGATCTTCCCTATTATATGTGGATGAGCCTGATAATCCTGCAAATTGAAATCCGCATATGAAAAATCGAAGATATTATGAATATCAGGGTTAAGGATCATTTTCGGGAGTTTAAATGGCGTACGGGTCAATTGAAGTTTTACTTGTTCAATATGATTCAGATAAATATGGGCATCACCGAGGGTATGAACAAACTCCCCGGGTTTCAGCTCCGTGACCTGTGCCATCATCATGGTCAGCAGGGCATAGGATGCTATGTTGAAAGGAACACCCAGGAAAATATCGCAGCTACGCTGATACATCTGGCAGGATAAACGACCACCTGCAACATAAAACTGGAATAAAAGATGACAGGGAGGCAATGCCATTTTATCGAGTTCCCCGACATTCCATGCACTCACAATGTGCCTTCTTGAATCAGGATTATTCTTTATCGATTCCACAACCCGGGAGATCTGGTCAACATGGGTTCCGTCGGATTTAGGCCAGCTTCGCCATTGGTATCCGTAAACCGGGCCCAGTTCTCCATCGGGGCCGGCCCATTCATCCCAGATAGTGACCCCGTTGTCATGAAGGTACTGCAGGTTGGTGCTGCCCTTCAGGAACCACAGTAATTCATAGATGATAGACCGAAGATGGAGTTTTTTTGTTGTAAGTAAAGGGAAACCTTCCTGCAGGTCAAACCTCATCTGGTAACCAAAGACGCTGATGGTCCCTGTACCGGTCCGGTCAGATTTCAGGTACCCGTTTTTCATGACATCCTCCAGCAGGTCGAGATATTGTTTCATTAATTATGAATTAGAAATTGGCGATACCTCCAAAACTTCCGGATCATGTTTATAACGAAAGAACACGGCAAACAATATGGCAACAACTAAAGAATATGCAGCAAACGTAAGCCAGATGCCGTGCCAGTTGAATTTACCGGGTTTGATGGTGAAATAATTATCGATAATGATACCGCTGATGCGACTTCCCAGGAATGCCCCAATGCCGTTGGACATCATCATGAAAAGTCCCTGTGCGCTTGCCCTGTTAACAGGATCAGTCTGCGTTTCGATATAAATGGAACCTGAAATGTTATAGAAATCAAATGCCATCCCGTATATGATGCAGGAAAGGATGATCATCCAGAGGAGGCTGGCAGGGTTCCCATAAGCAAACAGGCCAAAGCGAAGCACCCATGCAGCCATGCTTATGATTATGACCTTTTTAATACCAAACCTCCGGAGGAAGAATGGAATCGTAAGAATAAAAAGCGTTTCAGAGATCTGGGAGACCGACATGATGATGGCAGGGTATTTCACTGCCACCAGGTCCTTAAAAGCCACTACATACTTAAAATCATGCAGGAATGTGTCACCATAGGCATTTGAAAGCTGCAATGCCACACCGAGCAAAATGGCGAAAATGAAGAAAAGGATCATCTTCCCTTTCATAATGAGTGCAAAAGCATTGAGGCCCAATGCTTTTATAAATGACTTCTTCACTCCTTTTCCCTGGGGTGGGCATGCAGGCAGAGTAAATGAATACAAGCCCAGCAGCAGGGATGCTCCGGAAGCCACATAAAATTGAATGGCCGAGGTTTCCGCCCTGCTGATGCTGATGACCCAGAGCGCAACTATAAACCCGATGGTTCCCCACACCCTGATGGGAGGATATTCCTTGACAATGTTCAATCCCTTGCCTTCCAGGGCCGCATAAGAAACAGTGATGGCAAGGGAGATGGTCGGCATGTAAAAGATCATATAAAACAAAATGACCCAGTACATCACTGACGGATCATTGATCAACGGAACAAAGAACAGGATCACTGCCCCGGCCAGGTGAAAGGAACCATACAGGCGTTCTGCATTGATCCAACGATCGGCAATGATCCCTGAAATTGCAGGCATGAAAAGCGATGCAATTCCCATGGTTGAAAAAATCGCACCGAAACTGGTACCCGACCAGTGCCTGGTCTGAAACCAGTATGCCCCGATCGTAAGCAACCAGGATCCCCATATGAAAAACTGCAAAAAATTCAGAATTACCAAACGTTTCTTTATCCCCATAAGGATCTTTTTAACCAAATAGCATTGAAATGTGAAAAGTTATTTCCGTTTTTTAATTTCATCCCGGATCCGTGATGCTTTCTCATACTCTTCATTCTCAACAGCCGATTGTAGCATCTGGGTCAGTTCCTCGAGAGAATATTCGGAAAAAGAGGTTTCTTCAGCCAGATTTTCATCCTCTGCAGGTTCATCCTGTTTGGGGCTTTCCGTGTCCTCTTCCATCAGGATGCCAGCCGCTACCATAATGCTTTCATAGGTATATACGGGGCAACCGAATCGAAGGGCAAGAGCGATGGCATCAGAGGTCCGGGAATCGATCTCTATCTCCGTTTTCCCGTCTGAACAAATCAGCATTGCATAGAAAACCCCTTCACTGAACTTATTGATGATGACTTCCCGGATACGAATATCAAAGGATTCAGCAAATGTCTTGAAAAGGTCATGAGTAAGCGGCCGGGGTGTCTTGATCTTTTCCAATTCAATGGCAATAGATTGAGCTTCAAATCCCCCGATGATTATTGGCAGCCGGCGTTTCCCATCCTTCTCTCCCAGGATCAGTGCATAAGCGCCACTCTGCGATTGGCTATAAGACATCCCGATAATTTCAAGCCGTATCTTTTCCATTTCCTCCCAATCGTTTCTTAATACAAACCTACAGTAAATTTCTCTAAACGACAAATCCTGTCTAAAAAATACGCTTCAATTGAAAAATAGTTAATATTTTTGTCGACCTTTCCGATAAAAACAAATTTAAATACTTATCTATGAAGAAAATTATCCTTTTACTGGTTGCTATTGTGATGCCGGCATTCATGTTTGCCAGCGAAGCAGATCTGAAGATCCCGAATCTTTCCTCAAGCCAGAATAATCTGTTGTTATTTGGGTTCCTTATTTGTTTGCTGGGAATGCTTTTTGGCCTTTACCAGTATCAGAAGGTGAGGAGACTCAGGGCTCATTCTTCCATGTTAGATGTCGCCAAAGTGATATTTGAAACATGCAAGACCTATCTGATACAACAAGGGAAATTCCTTATTATTTTATTTCTATTTATCGGACTCTGTATTGCATTCTATTTCGGTGGCCTCCAGCACAATTCTTTTGGTGGCGTGTTGCTGATCCTCAGTTGGACCGTTATTGGGATCCTTGGATCCTATGGAGTGGCATGGTTCGGGATCCGGATGAATACCCTTGCCAACAGTCGTATGGCCTTTGCCTCCCTGGAGCGTAAGCCGATCAAATTATTAAATATCCCCCTCGATTCAGGAATGAGCATCGGGGTCATGCTGGTATGCGTGGAACTGATCATGATGCTGATCATCCTTTTATTCGTGCCCAGGGAATTAGCCGGCGCCAGTTTTATCGGGTTTGCCATTGGTGAATCCCTTGGCGCTTCTGCACTCCGTATAGCCGGCGGCATCTTTACAAAAATCGCCGATATAGGCTCCGACCTGATGAAAGTCGTGTTCAAGATCAAGGAAGATGACCCGAGAAATCCAGGCGTCATTGCCGATTGTACGGGAGACAATGCAGGCGACAGCGTTGGCCCTACTGCAGACGGGTTTGAAACATATGGCGTCACTGGTGTAGCATTGATCTCTTTTATCGTTTTAGCCGTAACGGATGTTCAGAACCAGATGCAGTTACTTACATGGATATTCGTAATGCGTATCCTGATGGTCATTACTTCCATTACGGCATTCTATATCAACAAACTTCTCAGCAAGGCATTGTACAGTAAGAAAGACGACCTTGATTTTGAACGTCCTCTCACCAACCTGGTCTGGATCACTTCCATTTTATCGATCATTGTCACCTTCATCGCAAGTTATATTATGATAGGTAGCCTTGGTAACAACCTATGGCTGACACTCTCAATAATAATAAGTTGCGGCACACTGGGGGCTGCGCTGATCCCTGAATTCACCAAGATCTTTACAAGTCCGAAATCAAAGCATGTCAATGAAGTTGTGACCGCATCAAAAGAAGGCGGCGCTTCCCTTAACATCCTTTCAGGACTCGTTGCCGGTAACTTCAGCGCATTCTGGCAGGGAATGGTATTCCTTGTGCTGATGTTCATCGCTTACATGGCCAGTACACATGGCCTGAACACTTATATGGGTTATCCTTCCATCTTTGCCTTTGGCTTAGTGGCGTTCGGCTTCCTTGGCATGGGGCCGGTCACCATTGCGGTTGACAGTTACGGTCCTGTGACCGATAATGCACAATCGGTCTATGAACTTTCACTGATTGAAGAAAATAAAGAACAAGCCATTATCGATATCGAACGGGATTTTAGTTTTAAACCTGATTTTGAGAAGGCAAAGCATTATCTCGAAGCCAATGACGGGGCAGGAAATACCTTTAAGGCAACAGCCAAGCCGGTCCTGATCGGAACGGCAGTTGTGGGCGCCACGACGATGATCTTCTCACTGATCCTGGTCATAAAGCATAAATTCGGGATCGATCCCCAGGACATCCTGAATATTCTCAATCCCTTTACGATCCTTGGATTCCTGATGGGAGGAGCAGTGATCTACTGGTTCACAGGCGCTTCAATACAGGCAGTCACCACAGGCGCATACCGGGCAACTGCATATATAAAGAAAAATATTCACTTAGATGAGAATGCAGAAAAAAAGGCATCGCTTACAGCCTCCAAGGAAGTTGTGAAGATCTGCACCCAATATGCCCAGACAGGAATGTTTAACATTTTTATCGCCATTTTTTCCTTTGCACTTGGCATTGCATTTCTATCCGGTTACCAGGATTCCAATATTGCCCTGCATACTGCGTTACGGTACCCGGCAGCTTCATTTTTCATAAGTTACCTCATCTCCATTGCTTTTTTCGGATTGTTCCAGGCTGTCTTTATGGCCAATGCCGGAGGTGCATGGGATAACGCAAAGAAAGTAGTTGAAGTCGATATGAAGGAAAAGGGAACGCCACTGCATGATGCAACCGTGATCGGTGATACGGTAGGCGATCCTTTTAAAGACACCTCATCGGTTGCCATGAACCCGATCATTAAATTCACGACCTTATTCGGGCTTCTGGCTATGGAAATTGCCATTTCTGAGAACTTCTATGCTATCGCGCCTTATATCGGCGCAGTGTTCTTTGCCATTGCACTGTACTTTGTTTACCGTTCTTTTTTTAGGATGAGGATCAGGAAATAGGCACAGTATCGTTTTATCCCGGAACAGACTGCAATTTTTTGATTGTAAACTGATTTCAGGATGAAATGATTGTTATTTCCTTTAAGGAGAGCTTTAACTTACTTGTACTTTGGCATTTATCCATTCATCCTTCGTTTATCTCTCGTTTATCCTTCGTTTAAAATTCGATTAAACCAGGTCTGAAATATAAGCGAAAGCAGTCTTGGGGATGGGATTCAAAATTTTTGTAACAAGCAAACTTTTGGTACTTTTGCATGAACTCTATCTAAAAAACATAAACTCTATGATCACGAACAACTTCGCCAGAAGACACAATGGACCTTTCGGAGAACAGGTCCCTGAAATGCTTAAAAAGATTGGTGTCGGTTCACTGGACCAGCTCATCGATGAAACCGTTCCTGCCAGCATCCGGATGAAGACCCCTCTGGATCTTCCCGAAGGTCTGAATGAGTATCAATACCTGAATCACCTTAAGATCATCGGATCCAAAAATAAGATCTACAAGACCTTTATCGGGCTGGGTTACTATAATACAATCACACCAGGTGTTATTTTGCGTAATATCCTTGAAAATCCGGGTTGGTACACTTCATATACCCCTTACCAGGCTGAGATCTCCCAGGGAAGACTGGAAGCCCTCCTTAATTTTCAGACTGTTGTTTCAGATATGACCGGGATGCCCATTGCCAATTCGTCATTGTTAGATGAAGGAACGGCTGCCGCCGAAGCCATGATCATGCTGTTTAATGCGCGTTCAAGGGATGCTGTCAAGCGGGAAGCAAACAAGTTTTTTGTATCAATGGATCTTTTCCCCCAGAGCATAGATGTTATCAAGACCAGGTCTGGTCCATTAGGTATCGAGCTGGTGTTTGGCAAGTATGATGAATTTCTTTTTACCGATAAATTTTTCGGAGCTGTTGTTCAGTATCCTAATCAATTCGGGGCCATCGTCGATTACCGTGAGTTCACTAACAAAGCACACGCTGTCGGGGCAGGAGTTGCAGTGGCAGCAGATATACTCAGTCTTGCCCTGCTGACGCCTCCGGGCGAATGGGGCGCGGATGTGGTATTCGGATCAACCCAGCGTTTCGGTATACCAATGGGCTATGGGGGGCCTCATGCAGCTTACTTCGCCACAACAGAAAATTACAGGAGACAAATCCCAGGAAGGATTATCGGCATCTCAATAGATGCGAATGGAAACAAGGCATTGCGGATGGCACTCCAAACACGCGAGCAACACATCAAACGGGAAAGAGCCACTTCCAACATTTGCACAGCCCAGGTCCTCCTTGCCGTTATGGCAGGTTTCTATGCTGCATGGCACGGGCCGAAAGGGATCCTCCAGATCGCACGTCACATCAATATCCTCTCGGGCGTACTTTCACAGGAACTTCAGAAATATGGTTATCGTCAGCTGAATAATTATTTCTTTGATACCCTGGCTATCAGGATTCCGGAAGGAACTTCGATCAAGAATATCAAACAGGCAGCGCTCAAAAATAAAATGAATTTCCGGTACATCGATGCAAAAACCATCGGGATCAGCATTGATGAGACCACTTCACTCCATGACATCAATCTAATACTTTCTATTTTTGCGCAGGCCAATATCAAGACTTTCTCTCCATTTGTCTGTGATCCCAAAGAATGTGAGAAGATCACTACCATCCCGGAAGGCCTGAACCGCACCTCTTCCTACCTGACACACAAAGTGTTCAATTCTTATCACTCGGAAACAGAGATGATGAGGTATATCAAGAAACTCGAGATCAAGGATCTTTCACTGAACCGGTCGATGATACCCCTGGGTTCATGTACCATGAAGCTGAATGCAGCCGCCGAGTTATTTCACCTGAGCTGGCCTGAGTTTGGTGCCATTCATCCTTTCGTACCGAAAAACCAGGCAGAAGGATACCAATACCTTATCCATGAACTGGCAAAGGATCTCTGCAACATTACAGGTTTTGAAGGAATCTCGTTTATGCCCAATTCAGGCGCCGCAGGGGAATATGCAGGCCTGATGGTGATCCGTCAGTATCATCTGAGCCGCAAGGAAGGTCACCGGAATGTCTGTCTGATCCCAAGTTCTGCGCATGGCACCAATCCTGCCAGCGCCGTGATGGCCGGGATGCAGATGGTTGTCGTGAACACCGATGATAAAGGCAATATCGACCTCCCCGACCTGAAGGCAAAAGCTATACAATATAAAGACAACCTGGGTGCGTTAATGATAACATACCCATCAACGCATGGCGTATTTGAAGAGGAGATACTCGAAATCATCCGGGTCATTCATGACAATGGCGGCCAGGTTTATATGGATGGCGCCAACATGAATGCACAGGTTGGATTGACCAATCCCGGGATCATCGGGGCCGATATCTGCCATCTTAACCTGCATAAGACCTTCGCCATTCCCCATGGAGGTGGTGGTCCGGGTGAAGGACCCATAGCTGCTGCAAAACACCTGGTTTCCTTCCTGCCAAAACATGTTTTTATTAAAACCGGCGGTGAAAAAGGAATTACAGCTGTCGCCTCCGCACCCTATGGCAGTGCTCTTATTCTGCCGATCTCCTATGGATATATTAAAATGATGGGAGGCACCGGTTTGACTGAAGCCACAAAATATGCAATCCTCAATGCCAACTACCTGAAATCCTGTCTTGAGCCCTATTATCCGATCTTATACACGGGAAGTAAAGGCAGATGTGCACATGAAATGATCGTCGATTGCAATCCCATTACGAAAATATCAAGCATCGGCGCCATCGATATTGCAAAACGACTCATGGACTATGGGTTCCATGCCCCGACCGTGGCATTTCCTGTTCACGGGACACTTATGGTCGAACCTACAGAAAGTGAACCTTACTACGAATTGAACAGGCTGGTGGATGCCATGGTGGCAATCCACAAGGAAATCGATGAGGTCGTTGAGGGAAAAGCCGATAAGGTGATAAATGTGATCATGAAGGCGCCCCATACTGCTCAGATGGTAACAACAGATGATTGGACGATGCCTTATTCAAGACAAAAAGCTGCTTATCCGATGCCCTGGTCGGCAGAAGATAAGTACTGGCCTGCAGTGACCCGCATTGATGATGCCTTTGGCGACAGGAACCTGGTGTGCAGGCTGGATTGATGCTGGATACTGGATGCTGCATGCAGGATTAAGGAGATGTGAAAGTTAGCAAAAATGCACTTTTATGAAGCGTTATTTATTAGTGATCCTGCTTTTAGGGACAATGCAAATACAGGCCCAGCAGATCAATCTGTCAATTGATACCATTATAAAGAAAGATTATTCCAAAAGCAGCCGGATCAAGGATTCTGGGTTTGTCATAAAAGGCATCTATATAGGGACCAGAAAAGTTTATGATGAAAAGGGAAGGTTGAACTGGATCATTAATTATGGCGATTATAAACTTCCGAGGACAATATCTGCAAAGACATATTACTTTGAAGGGCCAGCAAAAATGAGTGAAGGAGATTATGTTCAAACCTCTGCAGACTTTATTACGAAGCATGGCATCTGGAAGTGGTACTGGAAAAATGGTACTGTCATGGATTCTGTTATTTTCAGGGATGATTATGAAGTACTCAGGGCCAGGTTCTCAAAATCAGGGAAACTTCAGTTTGTTGAAATATATCCGCCATATGCCAAAGAGGGCGATCAAATCAAAATAACAGGGTACAATAAGAATGGCTCAGTTAAATACAAGCGTATCGGAATTATTGGAAAAAATGGAACTCAGTTGGCACCAAATCACTGAAATACAGACAAGGATTTTCAAGAATGCCAAAGACTTTTGCAAGATGAAAAAAATAATATTTAAGGTTTCCTTTCTTTTATTATTTATGCTTTCAGGAACATATTCAATTGCCCAGGACTGGGCCAACCGGGATCGCTATACCCCTGAAAATACAAATCTTGGTGAGCCGGCATCCGGTGAAAACCGGGTTGTATTTATGGGTAACTCTATCATAGAAGCCTGGAGCCAGTTCAATCCTGAATTTTTTACAGGAAAACCTTATATCAATCGTGGCATTAGTGGTCAGACAACACCCCAGATGCTGGTAAGGTTCCGGTCTGACGTGCTCAATCTTAAACCGGCAGTCGTCGTCATTTTGGGAGGAACAAACGATATTGCCGGTAATAATGGCCCTACAACACTTAATATGATCATGGATAATATTATTTCAATGGCTGAACTTGCAAAGGCCAATAATATCAAGGTTGTCCTCGCATCGGTCCTGCCGACACTTGACTATCCATGGCGACCAGGACTTAATCCCGCTGATAAGATAGCTGCTTTGAATGAACTGATTAAAGAGTATGCCAGGAGGAGTGGAATTGTCTACCTTGATTATTACTCAGCAATGGTCGATAACCAGAGGGGATTAAAAACTGAGTATTCCTATGATGGGGTTCACCCGAATGCCGCCGGGTATAAGGTTATGGCTCCCCTTACCGAAGATGCAATTGCAAAAGCTTTAAAGCAGAAATAGGTATTGGGTACTAGTTAAGAAGTTGGAATATTCTTTGAAGGAAATCAGATGTATTGTGAAAGCAGCTTCTTGAGTTCTTCATAATCATAAACCACGGGCAATTCGGGATAATCCTTTACAACGTTATCCGGCGGGCGGAATAGGATACCCACTTCTGCCTGTTTGAGCATACTTATATCATTGTACGAATCACCCATTGCTATAACCTGGAATTGCAATCCCTGTAAAGCTTCCACAGTTTTTCGCTTCGGGTCTTTTTGCCTTAACGCGTAGTCTGTGATCCTGTTATCTTCATCGATCACAAGAGAATGACAGAACAGGGTCGGATAGTTCAGCTGCTTCATCAGCGGTTTGGCAAACTGGATGAAAGTATCGGAAACCACGATGAATGTGGTACGTTCATTAAGCCAGTCTATGAATGCGAGGGCACCGTCAAGCGGGTGGATCTGGGCGATCACATTCTGGATATCTTTCAGCTTAAGGCCCTTTTCTTCAAGGATCCTGATCCTGGACCTCATCAGAACATTGTAATCAGGAACATCGCGGGTGGTTAGTCTCAGTTCAGGGATCCCGGTCTTCTCGGCAACATTGATCCATACTTCGGGAACAAAAACACCTTCCAAATCAGAGCAGACGACGTACATAAGAATTAAAAATTAAAAATTAAAAAATCGGGACGTGTGACAAAAATCAAAATGATTCAAGTAAATATTTTCTGAAATCAGGGTAATTGTTCGGTATTTGCTCAAAAAACTCAGGCTTGGCTTCGATATCACGAAGGCTCTCAGGCAGAATGGGATCGATCGATAATATTTTCATGATCTCCTGGGGAAATTTTGCGGGATGCGCTGTCTCCAGGGATACACACAGAGTATCTGTTGTGATGCTTTGATCAGACCTGCAATAATTCATCAGCCCGGCCCAGCCAACTGCCCCGTGAGGTTCCAATATAACGCCATAAGTATCATAAGTCTCTTTGATCGTCTTCCGGGTCAGTTCATCAGAAATGCTGACAGAATAAAGTTCCTGCTGCATTAATTTCATGTCGGCAGGCTTAAGAATATTGCCTTTCTCATCCATATTTCCACCATACAGATCTACAAGCCGTGCAAGGTTGCTCGGATGGCCTACATTCATAGCGCTGGAGATGCAGTTTTTTGAGGGTTCTATTTTTCTGTAAGAACCGGAGTAAAGGTATTGGGGGAATTCATCGTTCTCATTTGTTGCAATAACGAATTTCCCAACCGGCAACCCCATTTTCATGGCCAGACAACCTCCCATCATATCACCGAAGTTCCCTGATGGAACCGAAAAGATCATCTTCTCCAGCGGAGAAAGGTACAGCCTCGACCAGGCATAAAAATAATAAATGATCTGCGGTATCAGGCGACCGATATTTATGGAGTTGGCAGAAGAAAGTGGGAGGGAATTCAATCCGGGATCTGCAAATGAACGTTTTACCAATGCCTGGCAATCGTCAAATTTGGCATCGAGTGCAAGCACATGGATATTTTTCCCCAGCGTGGTCATCTGTTTCCGCTGCCGGTCAGTGACTTCAGCTTTAGGGAAAAGAATGACGATCTGCACATTTTCGAGACCATAAAAGGCATTGGCAACAGCACTCCCCGTGTCTCCTGAAGTCGCTGTGAGGATCAGGAGCTTCCGGTTTTCAATCTGCAGGTAATAATTCATCAGCCTGCCCATCATCCGGGCGGCAAAATCCTTGAAGGAAGCAGTAGGGCCCTGATCGAGGCGCATAATATATTTCCTCCCGGTGACATTTTCAAGGGGCACCGGGTAATTGTATGAATCCTTAACAATTTTCATGAGATCTCTATCGGGGATCTGTCCTTCAAGAAACCTCCGGCTGACATCAAATGCTATCTCATGATAAAGAAGATTTTTATAATCCTGGAGAGATAAGTCATCAACAGAAGGAATGTGATCGGGCATAAAAAGACCGCCATCCGGTGCAATGCCTTTCAGAAGGGCCTGCTGAAAAGATACCGGCGGTATCTTCCCATTCGTGGAATAATATAGGATTGGTTCCGGCATAAGCTTATTCTGTTTTATTTAACCGGGCCGAGGATGCTCCTCCTGCAGAAAATTCGGGAAAGGTCATGCTTGTCTTCTGGCCAGCCGATACAGATAATGCCTGGTCAAGATCGTTAATGATATCATTTGGATGTTCGCCACCTACGCACAGCCGGATCAGGTTATCGGGGATACCGGCGAGTTTCCTGCCTTCCTCTCCCTGCTGCGAATGTGTTGAGATGGCAGGGATGGTGGCTACCGATTTGATCCTTCCCAGGTCAGTCGCCCTCCAGATCATGGTCAACGCATCAAACACCTCACGAGTTTTCTTTGCATCCCCCTTGACCCGAAATGACATCAGGTGACCGTACCGGTTTACTTTCTTCCCATACAATTCATCATATTCAGAATCGACCAGGAACATATAACGACTGGCCAGTTCATGCAATGGATGAGTATCTACCCCCAGGTAATCAACACATTCCACCTGTGGATGCTTCTCCAGGAAAGATGCTACCGTAGCGGTGGTCCGGCTAAGAAGATCCATCCTCGTGCGAAGGGTGCGGATATCATTTAATGCCAGCACAGCATTCATGGGCGAGAGATTCGGACCGTTGTCCCTGTTTGGCAACAACTTTAAATACTCTGCAAAGTCGGTCTTCATCTCCGGTTTGTCAATATTGCTTGTGATGTCCTTCCGGGAGATAACGGCTCCGCAGATGCCAAAGCCGCTGGCAAAGAGCGATTTAGTTACCGACTGGACCACGATATCTGCACCATATAACAGTGGCCGTAACAATGCCGGTGTTGCAACAGTTGAATCAACGATCAGTGGGAGATCGTGTGCATGAGCCAGATCAGCAACTGCCCTGATATCAAAAAATGCCAGGCAGGGATTGCTGGGAAGCTCTCCATAAAGGAACCGTGTATTTTCATCGATCAGTTGTTTCCATTCATTGAGGTCTGCAGGATCAATGACCTTTCTCCATTCAATATCCCGTTCCTTCTCTTTGCGGATGCTGAACTGCTGGAAGGTCCCTCCATAGACCTGGGCCGGGGCAACGAAATTCAGACGGGATCCTTTCTTCCCCGGAACAGGATTAAGAAATTGATCGGTCACGCTCATTATTGCCGACGCTCCTGAAGAGGTGACAACACAGGAAGTCTCAAAATCGCCTCCGAAACCTTCCAGAAGGGCCAGAACGCCTTCCAGATAATAAAGACTGGGATTGGCAATACGTGAGTAACACCAGGTAGGCACCTTATAACCAAGTGCAGCTTCCATTTCATCTGCATCGCGGTAGGCCTGGGATGTCGACATGTAAATGGGTTCGATGATGGAACCCTGGTTAAAATCAAGGGCTTCCTGCATGGAATAGATTCCATGAACAGCGATGGTGTCAAACCGGCGAAATCGCATTTTCCGCCGGTATTCTGCATGCCATTGTGAAGCGCGTGCAGCAGCTTCAAGATAAGGATTTGTTTCAGGTTTCGTCATTTCTTCAGGGGCAGCTGGATCAGTAATGAATTATCAGGTTTGAGGAAATATGCTTGAAGCATCTTCCTTCACTTTCGCCTACTTGTCGATGGCATCAAATGCCTGGGTCAGATCGTCGATAAGATCTTTTTCATCTTCAATCCCGATTGAAAAACGGATCATGGATGGAGAGATCCCTGCCTTCCTCATCTCCTCCTCTCCCATGGCTGCATGGGTGGTCGAGGCCGGATGGGTGACGATCGACTTTGCCGTTCCTAAATGTGTTGCATGTGTGATGACCCTCAGCGCGTCGATGAACCGGGTGGCCTGTTCATAAGTGCCTTTCAGCTCAAATGACATCAGGGAACTGCATCCCTTCATCTGCGGCTTAATCAGGTGATGGTAAGGGTTAGATTCAAGTCCGGGATAATTGACAAAACTGACTTTCGGATGACTTTCAAAAAATCTTGCAACTGCCATGGCATTATGACAATGACGCTCCATCCTGAGTGAGAGTGTTTCCAACCCGTTCAGGTTCAGCCATGCATTGAAGGGGGCCATGGCCGGACCCAGGTAACGTATGTCATTCTGGCGGATGCCATTGATCAGCTCATGGGACCCGCAAATGATACCACCGAGGGCTGAGGCATTGCCACAAATGTATTTGGTTGTGGAATGTACCACGATATCCGCGCCCAGCAGGATGGGTTGCTGAAGGGCAGGCGTATCAATAGTATTATCGACTACCAGTGGAATGTTTTTTGATTTTGCGAGTGCGGCCAATGCGGGAATATCTGCAATAAACAATCCGGGATTACTGGGCGTCTCCACGAATATAAATTTTGTACGCGGAGTAATGGCTGCTTCCCATGCACCGATGGACTCAGGATTTGTGACCCAGTGAATGTGTGCGCCCATTTTCGGCAGCCCGACATTGAATAACCCGAAAGTTCCGCCATAAACTCTGTTGGAGGAAACCACATCATCACCCGCAGAAACCAGGTGATGGGTCATTAAAAATATGGCTGACATTCCTGATGCAGCTGCAATAGCTGCCTCGGTACATTCCAGAGCCGCTATCCTTTTCTCGAACGCCTCTACGGTCGGGTTATCCCATCTCCCATAAGTATAACCGGGCTTTTCGCCCTTAGAGATGGCCGCAGCTTCTTTTGCATCCAGGAATGGATAGGCAACAGACTGGTAGATTGGAACAGACATGGAATCAGGCTTGAAATCAGTACTTCCGGCATGCAATGCCATCGTGTTAAAACCATATTTTGACATTTTGACCTCCTTGTTTAATTATTTATCGCGAAAAGTTAAAGTTAGTTATCTGAAACAAATTTAATGGGTATTTGATTACAAATATCATATGTGGAAACAAAAAGTGGCAGGCGGTAGTCTTATCAGGCTTAATAAAAATTGAACACGGAAGTACTGACAAACTTTCCTGACTTACTAGCTACGAGTAATCCTTTATTCTTTAACAAACTTTCTCACCTCCACCGTCTTATCATTGGTAACCCGCACAAAATAAATACCGCTGGGAAGGTTGCTTATGTCAATTTGTGTTTTGGGTTTTATGAGAATGCTTATTAGAACCTCTTCACTGTTCAGGTTCATCATTGATAGTTGGCTTGGGACTTGGCCTTCATCGATTTCAATTGTTATTTTATCTATGGCAGGATTAGGATACATTGATAACCTTGATTCCTTTAACTCATTGATCCCGACCATCACGGAATCATATTTCATTATGGTCTCTTTGTAGTTATGCCCTCCATCCGAATAAGCCACATAAGGTTGATTATCAGTTGGACTGAAGGCAATGCTTATATAATTAGCTTCTCCTGCTGAGAAATCTTCGTTTCCAACATATACCCAGTTTGTCCCGTCAAATTTCATTACAGTGGCTTTTAGTGAATTTCCCAAATCCGAATAAGCCACATAAGGTTCACCATCATGTGGATGGAAGGCGAGACTTTCATATTGAGTAGCTCCTGATGAGAAACCTGCATTTCCGACATTCACCCAATTGGTTCCATTAAACATCATTACTGTAGTATTTAGTAAATATTCCCAATCCCCATAAGCCACATAAGGTTGATTATTCGATGGATTGAAGGCGAGACTTTCATATTGAGTGTTTCCTGCTGAGAAACCTGCATTTCCTACATTCTCCCAGTTTGTGTTTGTTCCGATAAATCTCATTACGGTAGCTGCACCGAAATTGCCATAATCTTGATAAGCCACATAAGGTTGATTATTTGAAGGATTGAAGGCAAGACTTTCATATTGAGTAGCTCCTGCTGAGAAACCTGCATTTCCTACATTTACCCAGTCAGTTCCATTAAAGGTCATTACCGTGGCTTTATTGGAATTCGCAACATCCTGATAAGCTACATAAGGTTGACCTGATGGACTGAATGCAAGGCTTAAATAATAACCTGCTCCTACTGAGAAGCCCGCATTTCCTACATATACCCAGTTGGTTCCGTTAAACATCATTACTGTAACTTTTTCATAATTTCCATCATCAGAATAAGCCACATAAGGTTGATTATTCGATGGACTGAAAGCAAGGCTTATGTATTCAGCCATATTTGCTAAGGAACCCGCATTTCCTACATTCACCCAATTGGTTCCGTTAAACATCATTACTGTTGCATTTCCGGTATAAGTTGCCCAGTCTTGATACGCTACATAAGGTTGACCAGATGAGCTAAACGCAAGACTCGTATATAAAGTCGTACCTTCTGAAAATCCTGCATTTCCAACATTCATCCACATATAACCCATCGGGGAATATTTGTACCAAGGTTGTTGAGCAACTGCAATAACTGGAAGCAAGAACAATAAAATGTAGATGAACTTTTTCATATGGTTTTGGCATTTATTGCTTCACGAATTTCCCTATAGATACATTCTTGTCATTGGTCAACTGCACAAAATAAATACCGCTGGGCATGCTGGATATGTCTAATTGAGTCTTGGGCTGGGAAATTTGGCGTGACAGTATCTCCTGACCGTTCAGGTTCATCATTGATAGTTGGCTGTCTCTAGGTGTTGTTGATGTTTCAACTGTTATTTTATCTGTGGCAGGATTGGGATATATGGAAATTGATTCAGGGGTAAGTTTTTTGGTACCCACCACAACAGGTTCACAAACATAAACGCGTTCTAAAAACGTAGCATGGGGATCAGCTCCTTTATATATTCCGCATTGTATCGCAGGGCACCATGTCCCATCAAAATTGGCATAACCATAGCCATAGGGGTATTGGGTTGTATATGTAGAACTATCAAGATCAAAAAAGTTCGGTTGATAAGGTTCATCATTCGGATTCATATTATACATTGCGTAGAATGGCCCGGTATAGGGAATATCAGGGCAAAGCACTGTATCCCATGTACCGTCAGGCCAAGTAGCGCCATAACTCATAAAATTGGCTGATTGACCAAAAATCGTGTTTTGGTCCGCTTTATAAAAGTAGACAAATCTGGATATGGCTCCAGACGGTCCATATGAAGAAAAATACAAATAAACTGATTTTATTATACCGGATATGCCAGAATCAATAGGGAAATAATTACCAAGTAATACTGAGTCACTGTTCTCATCCCACGGCAAACTAAAACCATCGTTAGCTGTACTATCATCCTCTATATATATTTTGAGATTACAACTATCGGGGGATTCATAGGAATAACGGGGCGGTGACGTAATGCCTTCATACACTCTTGGGAAAGAAGTTGAACTTAGTCGGGGTAAATTGGCCACCTGTGATCTGGCCTGAGATATAAATAACAATATTGATAGTAAAACCATCAATATTGACAGAAATCTTGTAAAGATTCTCATAGTAATGATTATTTAGGTTACTGAATAGAAAAAATAACTTTACTCAAAGGAATTGGATTTGACCACTGCCAATCCTGAGCATTTGAATTGTCGAATACTAACAAGGCAATCAATAGTATGTAAAACCTCTTCATATCGCCCAATTTTAGAAGATAATTTTCAATTACTTCACAAATCTCCCCACTTCCACCGTCTTATCATTGGTTAACCTCACAAAATAAACACCGCTGGGCAGATTGCTGATGTCAATCTGTATTTTGGGTTGTGTGATTTGGCTTGTCAATAACTGCTGCCCCTCAATATTTACAATT